>CEQS01020108.1_pt1 | contig 42296 bp, 33 predicted proteins | sample 530981 | NCBI WGS metagenome assembly CEQS01 (sample SAMEA2621176, study PRJEB7988) | marine metagenome | biome: marine biome (ENVO:00000447); feature: mesopelagic zone (ENVO:00000213); material: "saline water (ENVO:00002010), including plankton (ENVO:xxxxxxxx)" | depth 800 m
ACCATTGGTTCCTCCTTCTGAAACTGTTAGGCGTGATGCTGGACTTGTGGTACCAATACCTACGTTTCCACTCGTAACATTAAAGTAACTATCATTACCACTTCCAGCATTCAAATAAATAGAAGGCGTGGCTGAATTATTATACAAAGAGAAGTTTCCAGACAAAGTTCCTGCACCAATACGCGCAGCAACAAGCTCTCCATCATCTTCATTCAAAACAATATCGCCACCCTGTACGGTAAGTTTGTCTGTTGGCGTTGAAGTTCCAATTCCCACATTATTACTGTCACTTGGAATATAGAAAGCATATTCATCACTTAAGCTCTCAATACGGAATGAGTGCCCAATACTCTGCTCATTAAAGACAACCCCTGATGCAGAATCAAGGACAATTTGAGGTGACCCAACACGATACAAATCAAGCTTCCCCCCAAAGCTTCCTGCAGAGAGAATGCTTGCTGAAAGATTTGAATCATCTTCAAAAATGGTGATGTCCTTGCCAGAATCAAGGGTAAGTCCTGTACCCAGATCGGTAGAAGTACCAATACCTACGTTTCCAGAAGTATCAATAGTTACCCTTGTAGAATTATTTGTCTCAAACGCAAGAGAATTTGAATCATTTGTTCCAAGCACTGCTGAAGCCCCAAAACTGTTTCCTCCATTTTGGAAGAAACCTGAAGCCAATGAACTTGTCGCAACATTTAGTACTCCGTTACTTACTGAAAGTGCATTTCCTGTTATGTCATTTATGTAGTCACTTCCAAATAGAAGATTTGTGAGTGAAAGATTTGGAAGTGTTGAGGTTGCAGAAGTGGTTGTTGCAGTAAAGTACTCAGCTACTGCTTGTCCTACTACTGATAGTTTTGCATATGGAGAGGTTGTTCCAATACCAAAGTTTCCAGATGTATCAACCGTTAGAATGTCTCCATCTGTACTGTTAGTAATACCAAAGTATCCTGACGTACTTGTGCCGACAGTCTCAAGCCTAAAGTCTGGACTTGCATCTCCCACACCAAAGTCTCCATTATCATCAACACGAATCTTTTCATCGCTATCTACTAGCACTCTGAAATATGAACTTGAAGAAACATTTCCTGAATCGACACTGATTGAATACCCTGCATTTTCTGATGCAAGCTTGTGAACCAATCCGCTTGCAAAAGAGTCAGCCTGCCAGAAGTTTGGAGTAGCACCTGATGACTGAACTGTTCCGTATACATCAAGAGCTGTCTCAGGACTAGTTGTTCCAATACCTACGTTTCCAGAACTATTAATTGTCACCCGCTCAGTTCCTCCCGTATAGAACCGAAGGAAATCTTCATCTGAACTCTCTTCAGCTGTTACGTAGGTATCCTGATCAATATCAATCACTCCACCAAGTCCAAGCCAGTTACTTCCATTGTATCCCTCATACTGTGTTGTGTCAGAGTTGTATCGAATTTGTCCGGTAAGTTCAGTAGAGGGTCGCTGTGCCGATGTTCCAACAGGGATACGAATAGCGTCTGTTCCTTTAATATCAACTGATGTGGCAGGAGTGGCAGTACCAATACCAAGGCGATTCGCACTATCATTCCAGAAGAAGTTATCATTGTCCTGACTTAGTGTTCCTCCAGACCCCGCAAAGGCTACTGACCCTTCTGTAAATCCAGTTGGAGTAACTGCTCCACTAACTGTTCCATAAATAGTTCCATCTACTTCAAGGTCTCCTGTTACGTACCCGCTATTGTAGTAATTTGCAGCAGATAGTGAGCTTGGTGTTCCTGTACCAACAGTTAACCGTACAGAAGGCGAAGAACTTCCAAGTCCCAGGTATCCATTTACATCAAAGTTCGCAAGTTCAAGCCCTGCATTATTTTGTACGGTAAAGAGATTTCCAGTTTGTGAAGACGCAGCACGTACAGTAACAGTACTTGTTCCTGTTGATCCATTATCATTTTGAATGAAGATGTTCTGGTTGAAATCAAAGCGATCCTCTGACGCATCCCATCCAATTACAGCATTTGGTACTACTACTCCTCGATAGAAGATAAGAGATGCATCCTCAGCATCAGAAGTTGCATTGTCTGAGTTAATAGAGAATGAAGCATTATTTGTCCCGGCAATTGAAGTACTTGCAGATGAAAGGTTGTTTATAGTTGCGCTATCAAAGTATGCATCATCCCAGTAGTACGCTGGAGATCCAAGATCATATGTTGCATTTGCAGTAGGGATAATTGCCACACTTGAATCAACCTGCCCTGAAGAGAACTCAAACTGTGTTGTTTCGTTGTATCCCAAATGAAGAGGAAGTCCGCTTGAAGAGTACACACGGAATGAGTCTCCTGTATATCCATTTAGAAGTCCCACATTACTTCCTCCTGCAACAAGCCGTACTCTTGGCTCAGTTGTAGCTCTGAAAATAGCAGGCTTACTTGCAGACACTGTCACATCAAGTGGGAACTCTGGAGTTGTGTCATTAATTCCAACATATCCATTTGCAAGCACTGTAAGGCCAGATGCTTGTGCTCCTCCGCTTGCTGCAGAGAAGGTTCCTGTAGTTGTTGCATTAGTAGAAGTAAGTTCTGGGAATGTAGACGCAACAGATGTAGATGTGGCAGTAAAGTACTCAGCAACCGCTTGCCCCACTACTGAGAGCTTTGCATATGGAGATGTTGTTCCGATTCCAAGCCGATTGTTTGTATTATCAAAGAAGAAGTTGCTGTTGTCTTGTGTAAGAAGTCCATTTGATCCAATAAATGGAATTGATCCCTGCGTAAGCCCTGTAGTGAGATCACCTGACACATACAAATTGGTACTTGTAGCATTTGTTGCAACAAGATCAGTAGCAGTAAGACGAGTACCATTGAAGGTAAGATCCGCATCATCAATTAATCGTCCGTCTGTAGTGACGTACGGCACTCTTCCTGAAGTAAGAGAACTAATTGCAAGTTGCGTTGATGTTGCGTTGGTGGTTGTTGCATTTGTTGCAACAAGATTTGTAAGTGTACTAGTAACTGCACTCAATACTGATGTATAGAAATTGGTTGTTGTTGCATTGGTGATAGTTGCACTAGTGCCAATGATGTTTGTTAGTGTTGCGTTTGTTGCAAATAGATTCGTACTTGTTGCATTGGTAGTGGTTCCATTTGTAAAGACTGCATTTGTTCCAGTTAGATCTCCTGAGAGCGTTGTTGTTGCTGCAGTTAGGTTTCCTGTAAAGGCTCCATTTCCAACAACTGAGAGAGCCTCATACGGGCTTGTAGTTCCAATCCCCAAGTACCCGCCATTTGTAAAGCGGAATACCTCGCTTCCTCCGTCATCAGCAAATGTTGCAATTGGCTGAGTATTCGTTGCATTTTGCAATGAAAGTAATGAGCTAGGAGAAAGCACTCCAATTCCTACATTTCCTGTGCTTGTAGCATATACAAACCCATCTGTATCAATTGCAAAACTTCCTGCAAATGTTGATGTTGCTGTAGTACTTGTTGCACTAAAGTATGGACCTGTCAGCACTCCATTTGAAGTAAGTCCTCCAACTGTAAGTGTTCCTCCAGCAGTAATGTTATTTGTTACCGTAAGATCACTAATTGTAGTTGTTGCAAAGTTTGCAGTTCCTCCCGTGAAGGCATTTGCATCAACTGTTGTTCCAGTGAAAGAAGACCCTTCATTGATCTGAACTCCTCGCAAAAATCCTCCTATTACTTCTGGGCGACGAATTATGGTGTCACTAATGTCTTCAATTTTATTAACCCATTGAATGGTCTGAACATTCTGAACAATCTGATTTCGGTTAGCAGCAGTTAGTTTCTGAATCTCAGCTGAAAGAGCTGCGTGAAGTGCAGTGATACTTGAATCTACGTAAAGCCTATTTACGTCAGTGCTTGCAAAGAAATTCTGAGTAACATTTCGAGGAGCAACATATACTGGCTCATCTTCCTTAATAACAACATTTGTCTGAGCAGGCCCTGGATTTACAAGAAGCACCGGATCTTTCTTTCGACCAAAGATTCGATCGAAAATATCTCGTACGCCACCTGCAACTCCTCCAATTACATTTGCTTGAGCTTCCTCAACTTTCTCTGTTGTATTTGTTGCAAGAGGAGATTTTACGCCCGCAAGTTTTGACCCAATATTCTCTGGAACTGCCATTACAGTTTCTACTGCTGGAACAAAAACATTTGCTGCGATACGCTCTCCAGCAAACTCAACCATTCCCACAATTTTTTCTGTAGAAACATCTAGACCTGAATTTGCACCTGCAAGGATTGTTGTAGGTAAATCAAACCGAGCATACGCATAGCCTGTTCCAATCGTGTCTCCTGTTGATTCAATCGCATCCTTATACGTGTCTGTAAGTGCATATGTGCTATCAACGAAGTTGTAAATGAAATCTACATACCCGCTAATAATTGCTCTTCCAAGTTTTGGAGAATTCTCTCGCACAGAACTTCCAATCTTAATGTTTGCCTCAGGAATTGATTGTGCTGAAGCGAGAATAGCTCCTCCTGTGTTATACGGCACAGAAGCAAGAGTGTTTGCAAGCACAAAACTTCCATCAACAAATCCGTAGACTAGCTCCGCCTGCGCTTTTGGAATCTCTTGAGCAAGAACAACAAACGCCCCTAGACCTTCTTCATATGAGTTCAAAATATTGGCGCTTGCTGCCTGTGCAATGTTCTGCACAGCAAGAGCATTTGAAAGGCTTTCCTTGCCAAGGTATTTAACAAACCCTGTGTACGCATCAACTGACCCATGAGCTGCTACGACAAGCCCTTCTCCAAGTGCCTTATATCCATTCCACATATCTGTAGAGTTTGGAAGCATCAAACTTCTTCCTGGAACATACGTAGAAGCGAAACTTTTTTGAACACCAGTGTACTTAAAGCGATTTCCAAAAGACTCTACTTCTGCAAATCCTGTTGCAAAAATATTATTGGCCTCAAACTTTACTTCATTAGAAACTTTATTTTGTGCAACTACGTAGTTGGCCCGAGCAAGTTCTGGGTGGCGCTCTGATCGAGCAAGTACTCGATGCATATCACTTGCCCTCTCATGCACAGCAGAAATCAATTTAAATGGAAGAGAAGAAATTCCTGTTGCCCCGGCCAAAGAGTACCCTCCAAAAACAATTAGAACGGTTAGGGCAAGTGCTGCTGCATTTTCAAATGGAAGCTTATCGAAACCTTTTGCAAAAGTATTTTTAAAGTCATCTTGAACCTTAGGAGCTTGAACTTTCTTATATTCAATCTTTCTTTCCTTAGAGAGAGATTCTCTTTTGATTTCTTTTACAGCTTCTTTAATATCAAAAAATTCAAGTAAAGCTTTTTTCTCAACAACCCAAGAGCGTCCAATCCTACTTGCAGGAATTTTTCCTTCTCGAGCAAGTCGACCTACGTAGTCAGAAGTACGCCCGACAATAGACGAAGCTTCTTTTGTTGAAATAAATTTTTTATGCTCGGCAGACATAGTTCGGAAGAACGATTTCCCTATTATTTTAACCAATATTTTCAATATCGACACGTACTACATGTGGATACAAATTATGTAAAATACGTAATTTACGTAGTAAGAATATTTGGACGAGAAAAGTATAAAAAATGTTCAAAAAAAATCTTTTGAAAACAGTTTTTGCATGAGAAAATCCTTATCTTTTTCAAAAACAGGTGTGTACAGACTCTTAAACTAGGCGAGAAGTGTTCTTTTTTTGGAAAGAAAAGTAGCTTTTATAGAAAAAATTTAATACTACCCCCTCTGATCACATTGTTTCTAAACTCATTATTTTGCGACACACAAAATAACCGTTATAGCGAAATTTCTAAAAAACAAGCCATTTAAATAGATCATGAGAGTCTTCTTATGATTGTTTGGATATCTTTTAATTACTTTTTTATATATCCGAGATCTTATGTTCACTTACATAAAGCGCTTACAAAGAGAGGGCTTACAGAGCATGTTTGAAGCTTCCAAAATACCCTTTATATTCATTACATTGACCTAACTAATGAAAGTCGATGCCGCTGGCCAATCTTCCAAAATCTAAAAAGAACTCCTTGTGAGAGTTCTTTCCCTTTATTTAAGCTATATCACGTGTTTCTCGCTATCCGAGATTTTATCGATATATCTTTATTTTATAGGATATCTCGGTTATCTCGGATAAACGTTCTTACTTTTTAGACTCAAAATGCTGCACTCCCAAAACATAATCTTTAACTCCTTGGTAAGCGGCGGCAACTGGAGAATCTGTGTTACGTGTGAGTACGTACCCTGTTGTAACCGTAAGAGCACCAACAAAAACTATTGCTAGCACAGCGGCAACAACAAGCCCTGTCCCCGACCAAGATCTCTGTACAGGCAGTGGACTTGGAGTAGGCTGAGCAGCCTCTTTCTCTTCAACCTCCTCTTCTACTGAAATCTCTTCCTCCCTAGGAGCTGGTTCTGACTTTGTAATTGGAACCTGAACCTCTTCAGAAATTTTCTCCTCCTCTACTTCTTTATCTGCTTCACTTAAGAACACTTCTTCGTTCTCTGTAGGAACCGCCTTCTGTGCCTTATACCAATCCTGCCAAGCGTTCTGCATCTCACTGAGAGCGTTCTCTTCGACAGGTGCTTCTTCCGCCACAGGCACCTCTTCTACTGCTGGAGCTTCTGCCTCTTCCAGAACTTCTTCGGTATTACTTACAAGCACCTCAAGCTGTGGAGCTGGTGCCTCCTTCTCTTCTTTTACTGAAACCTGTGCTTCCCCAAACTTATGCTTCTTTATTGAAGCCTCATCTATATACCAATTGCGCCCAACTAATTGAGCATCAATCTTCCCTCCTCGAGCAAGCTGCCCGACGTAATCTGTTGTATATCCTGTAATCTCTGCTGCACGTTTTGTCGATAGGTACGTACGACCATTAAGTGTTAGCTCTTTCATGCATACAGTATAGCCGAGACATGTAAGTCTCGGCAAGAAGAAGTCCAATATAACCTTATTTTCTAACCTATCTCGTTTAGAATAGCCTCCTTTAGAAGACCTGGATTTGCAGCTCCTTTAGTCTTCTTCATACCCTGCCCAACAAGAAATTGTAGTGATGCTTCCTTTCCATTTTTATATTCCTCAACGACACCTTCGTTCTCAGAAATAATCTCAAGCACAACTTCTTTTAGAGCACCCGCATCCTGTACCTGGAATAGTCCTTTCTCTTCTGCAACCTGCTCTGGCTCTCCCCCGTCTTCAAGAAGAACTCTCAAAATATCTTTTGCGCCTCGAGAAGAAATTTTATCTTCACACACCATCTCAATTAAATCTGCAAAAGCATCTGGTGTGAGAGTTTCAAACTCTACTTTGTCTGAGTGCTCATTGTAATACCCTGCAATATCAGAAGTGAGATAATTGACCGCTCGCTTAATTTTCTCTGGAGCCTGGAGCTTCTCTATAACAGCGTCAAAGAATCTTGCACGTTCAAGAGAGGCCACAAGATCAGTAACATCCTCAGGCTTCATGCCAAGATCTTCATAGCGCTTTCGCTTCTCGGACGGAAGCTCTGGAAGACTCTTCTTCAAAACCTCTTCCGCTAGTTCAGGAATTTCTGAAAGCTGAAGCTTTGGAAGGTCTGGCTCTGGGAAATATCGATACTCTGCAGCACCTTCTTTAATACGTTGTCCGAATGTCTCCTGCTTTCCCTCATCCCAACCTCGAGTCTGCTGTACTATCTCTCCTCCCTCTTCAAGAACTTTCTCATGTCTCTTTAACTCATACGCAATAGCTCGTTCAACAGATCTAAATGAGTTTAGATTTTTAACCTCAACTTTCGTACCAAATTCTTCTGTGTCACTTATTGAAATGTTTGCCTCAATACGCATCTCCCCTTTTTCAAGATTGGCATCTGACACACCAAGAGTCCGAAGTAGCAACTGCAGCTCTCGAGCAAATGCACTCGCCTGTTCTGCGCTATGAATTACAGGCTCTGTAACAAGCTCCATAAGAGGAATTCCTGCACGATTAAAATCTACAAGAGACTCATCTCCCTTGTGAGTTGAACGAGCAGTGTCCTCCTCAAGATGCACACGAGTAATTTCTACATTATTTAAAGTTCCTCCACTTACAAGTGGAAACTTGTACTGACTAATCTGATACCCCTTTGGAATGTCCGGATAAAAATAATTCTTCCGATCAAATTCAGTAAAGTCTGCAATCTTTCCACCGAGCGCAACACCAACTTTACACACATGCTCAACTGCCTTTTTATTAATAACTGGAAGAGTTCCAGGATGACTCATACAAATAGGACACACGTGAGTATTTGGCTCACGCTCGTTTGGATCATTCTTGGAGTCACAGAACATCTTTGTGTTCGTCTTGAGCTCAGCATGAATCTCTAGTCCTATTGTTGCTTTATACTTCGACATCTTTATTTTGTTCTATAGCAGAGCGCCCATCTTCTAGAAGCTTTGAGAGCTTCTTCCCGAATTCCTTTAACATACCAGGATTTTGGGTAGAAAGCACCCATACTTGCGCCCCCGCTCCCTCAAGCTCTTGTACGTACTTTTCTTGTGTCTCATGGTCCACAAGATCTGCTTTTGAAAGCACGACAATCTCGCGCTTCTCTGTAAGGGATGTATCGTACCGAGATAGCTCGTTTCGAATAGTATTGTACCGCTCAACAACATGCTCATCTTCAGCAGAAACAAGGTGGAAAAGCACTCGTGTACGCGAGATATGGCGCAAAAACTTATCTCCAAGCCCCTTGCCATCTGCGGCACCTTCGATAAGCCCTGGAATGTCTGCCAATACATACCCAAAATAGCTTCCGAGATGCGGCTCTAAGGTGGTAAATGGGTATGCTCCGACCTGACTCTTAGCATTGGTTAATGCGTTCAATAGAGACGATTTTCCGGCACTTGGGAGCCCAATAAGACCTATATCTGCTACAAGTTTTAACTCTATGTGAAAATTGCCTCTCTCACCTGCCTTCCCTGGGGTTGATTGCTTTGGAGAAACATTCCGAGAGTTCTTAAAGCGAGCATTTCCAAATCCCCCACTTCCTCCTTTTAAAACTTTTACCTTCTCTCCCTCATGCAAAAGCTCTACCACATCATCAGTATCAGTATTGGTAACAACAGAACCAACAGGAACTTTGAGAATTAGATCTTCTCCATTCTTCCCTTCCATATTTTTCTTTGATCCATCTCCACCATCTTCTCCTGCAAAACTTTTTGTATGTCGATAGTTTGAAAGATACGCAAAGTCACGGACAGCCTCTACATAGACATCAGCTCCGCGACCTCCGTCACCTCCTGCAGGACCTCCTTTCATTCCTTTATCTGCATGCCAACGAACAACACCGTCTCCGCCGTTGCCTGCTCGAGCAAAAATACGAACTTCATCTACAAATGCCATAATTATTTTTTAACAATCTTCCACCCACTCTCAAGTAGAGATTCTGCTTTTTTAAACTTTACTTCTTTTGTCTCCTTTCCATCAGTAATAGTTACAAGATCATTTCGACCATATTCTTTCTTCTTTGCGAGAGCTCCAGTAGATGCAGTCTCTGACCCTCCACTTGTCTCCATCTTGATTGGCTTTGGCTCCTCCTTTCGCTCTTCGATATTTGGAACAAGAGAAATAACCTTCTCATCGATAGAAGCCTCCATCTCCTTAAAGAGATTGAGTCCTTCCCTACGATACTCAATAAGAGGGTCCCTCTGACCATACGCTCGCAAACTAACAGAGCGTCGCAAGTACTCCATAGTCTCAAGGTGATCAATCCAGAGTGCATCAAAAAGCTGCAGCAACAGTGCACGCATTCCTTGATACAGTTTTTCTTTTGTAAAATCTTCTTCTTTCTTTAGAAGAGCTTCTGCAGCATCAGTTCCCTCTACAATATTCTTTACGTACGCCTCAATCTCTTCTCCTGTACCTTTAAGCACAGTGTCGCGCTTATCGTAGAAAATCTGTCGCTGATGATTAAGAATGTCATCGTATGCAAGCACCTGCTTACGAGCATCAAAGTTTACTCCTTCAATTTTCTGCTGTGCAGACTCTAGCGCTCCTGAGATCATCTTATTTGCAATTGGCTCATCCTCTGGAATACCAAATCGACCCATCATTGCCTTGATAGAGTCTGTGGCAAAGATGCGCATAAGCTTGTCTTCAAGAGAAACAAAGAACTGCGTCTCTCCCGGATCTCCCTGACGACCTGATCGTCCTCGAAGCTGATCATCAATACGACGTGCCTCATGTCGCTCAGTTCCAATAACAAAGAGTCCCCCAAGCTTTTTAATCTCTTCTTGCTCCTTTTCTGTTGCCGTCTCCCCTCCAAGTTTAATGTCAACTCCACGACCTGCCATGTTTGTGGCAACAGTTACATTTCCTTTCTTTCCAGCATCTGCAACAATCTCTCCCTCTCGCTCATGATTCTTCGCATTAAGAACTTCATGAGGAATCTTTGCATCTTTTAGGGTTTGTCCAACGACCTCATTATCATCAATAGAAACAGTACCAATAAGTACTGGCTGCCCCTTCTTATGTAGCTCCATTACCTTCTTTGCAAGTGCCTGGTACTTCCCCTTTGCTGTCTGGAAGATAAAGTCATCGTGATCAATACGTGCAACATCACGATGTGTTGGAATTGGCACAACCTCAAGCTCATACACCGTATAGAGCTCTTCCTTTGAGGAGTATGCTGTTCCTGTCATACCTGCAAGCTTTTTGTACATTCGGAAGTAATTCTGGAATGTAATAGAAGCCATTGTCCTACTCTCTCGATTGATCTTTACTCCTTCTCGAGCCTCAACTGCCTGGTGCAGTCCTTCACTCCACCTTCGTCCAGGCTGCAATCTTCCGGTAAATTCATCAACGATTACAATCTCTCCATCACGAACAACGTACTCCTTATCCTTCGTAAAGAGCGCTTTTGCGCGAACAGCATTTTCAAGATGGTGTGCATACTTTACTCCTCCTGCAGCATAAAGATTTTCTACATTTAAAATCTTTTCTGCTTTATCAATTCCAGAGTCTTTTATCTGTACTGCCTTCTGCTTCTCATCGATGACATAATCTTCTTCGCTAAAAGTTTTTACAACATTTGCAAACACTTCATAGAGATTTTCTGAATCCTGGTACGGCGCAGAAATAATAAGAGGAGTACGTGCCTCATCAATCAAAATAGAGTCAACCTCATCAACAAGAGCAAAGTCATGATTGCGCTGCACTCGCTGCTCAACAGCATACGCAGTATTGTCTCGAAGATAATCAAACCCAAACTCATTGTTTGTTCCGTATGTAATATCAGCTTCGTACGCCTCCTTCTTTGTTACAGGGCGCAAGAACTCCTCATAGATTTTGAAGAACCCTTTCTCATCACGCTCCTTATCGATGTCTGAGTGATCAGGATCATACAAATACGATCCATCACTTGTAATGACTCCAATACTCATTCCAAGTCCGTGATACACCTGCCCCATCCACGCGGCATCTCGACGAGCCAAATAATCGTTCACGGTAATCACATGAACCCCCTTCCCCTTAAGAGCATGCGCATACGCCGGAAGTGTCGCTACAAGAGTCTTTCCTTCTCCTGTTCGCATCTCGGCAACTTTTCCATGAGTTAGGATAAGTCCTCCCAAAAGCTGCACGTCATAGTGACGAAGTCCTGCAGTTCGAAATGCAACCTCTCGGGCATTTGCAAAGGCCCGCGCTAGAACACTTTCAAAATCCTTGCCGTCGGCAAGTTCTTTCTTTAAAGATGCTGTAACCTCCTTTAGCTCTTCATCACTTTTTGCCTTGAAATCCTGCTCTAAGGCGTTAATTTCAACAACAAAAGGACGCATCTGCTTAATATCAGAAGCTCCAGGCTCTCCACCAAACATCTTTTGTAGGCCAGATAACATTGTGGAATGAGCATAGCACAAAACCCTCCATTTCTGGAGGGTTTTGTGTTGTGCGGAAAACTACTTTCGTCGCTTTACTACACGCTTCTTTGGAGCTGCTTTTCGCTTTTTAGGCGCAGCTTTTTTAGCTGTTCGCTTCTTAGCAGGAGCTTTCTTGGCAGCCTTTTTCTTTGGAGCTGCTTTTTTCTTTGCTACCCGCTTCTTAGCTGGAGCTTTCTTTGCCACTCGCTTCTTTGGAGCTGCCTTCTTCTTCACAACTCGCTTCTTAGCAGGTGACTTTTTTGCTACACGCTTTTTTGCAGGAGCCTTCTTAGCGACCTTTCGCTTTGGAGCTGCCTTCTTACGCGTAGTTTTCTTTTTTGCCGGCATAGAATCTACGTAGATTATTTTTATATAAAGTCGACCCGTATACAGGAACTCACCTGCGTGTCCATGCATGTATTATCGAACACGAACGACTCTCTATGCGTACAAAATAAAAAATTTGGGGATAAGTTGTAACTACGTAGTTTACGTAGATTGGTTTCTGAAGAGACAAGGGGGCGGGTGCGAGCTCCACCGATGTTAATACGTGAGTCCAGCCGTCCCCATGTCTTTCCACAAACTCTTTCTCTATTGTATTCCTCTCTCTAAAAAATGCAAAAACCCGCCCGGGGGCGGATCTTTACAAACATCGGTGTGTGCTCAAAAACACTCACTTATAGAGCACTATACCAAAGATGCCTTATTTTGAAAGTCGCAATTCTGCTTGTTCATACAAAACTTGAGCCTGCTCATATGACGTATCTAGCTCATAGGCTTTCTTGAAAGCAAGAAGTGCTTCCTCCTTCCTCCCTGCTGCCTCTGCTGCCAACGCAAATTCAAAAATTACACTTTGTTTTTGAGGTGCAATTTCTTTTGCTCGAGACAAAATCTCATACGCTTTCTCATTGCTGCCGAGTAATCTATGTGTAAGTCCATAAAGCAGATGTATACGAGCACTCTCTGGCATAAGAGCTGCCTGCTTCTCTATCTCTGTAACTGCATCTGCCAACAGTGCAATCTTTGCATCAACAGAAAGATTTTCTTGCCGCAGCGCCCTAAGCGCAAGCTGCACCATTTGCTCTCTAATCTCTTGATCAGCAAAAGATTTGTACGAGAGCGCCTCTTGGAAAAGAGCTTGTTTTTCACCAACTCCATACTGTGGCCCAAGAGCTCTCAATAAAGCTCCGTTTGCATTTAATGCAGGAACATTTACGGCATACACAACAAACAAGCCAACGATAATAATGAGTGATCGTGCAATATTTGTATCTAAAGAAACTTTGGGAAGGCTAAATCCTTTCTCTATACCTGCACTTGCATGAGCAAGGATAAAAATAAATAAGATGTAGCTTATAAGATTATCGAATACGAAAAGATTATTAACGAAGTATGCGCCAAGCAAAGCAATAAATATTGCTTTTTCTTCTGCAGAAGATTTACCTCTATAGATAAAATACAAGGCACTTCCAAACAACAATACATATGAGGCAAGTCCTAGGATTCCTCCTGCCACAAGCCAGTCCACAAATACATTGTGCGCTCTATCAAACCAAGGCTCTTGAGCATACAGACTTGGATCATAGTACTTACTAAATACAAGATTGAAATTTCCTTGACCCCACCCAATGATTGGCCGCTCTAGAAATCCTTTATAGGCAATGCTCCAAATCTTAAAGCGTGTCTCCCCTGCCTCAAGGGAAATACTTGCGATACGAGAAAGCACTGGACTGCCAGATACAACCTGAGAGCCCTTTAGAGAAACAAGTGCTCCGAAAGAAATCAGCACCAAAAACCCGAACCCAATTGCAGCTGCAACAACTCCTTTTCTTTTTTTGAAAAGACCGTACAGCAAAATAAACAACCCCATTCCTGCAACAAGACCAAGAAGAGCTCCTCGTGTTGCAGAGAAATAAATGAGCGCCATATTTAAAACAGCAACTCCTGCATACAAAAATTTATATACACGAGCATCTGTTTTCAAAAATAGAAGCAGTGCGAAGAAGAAATGCATCAAACTGTACACCGCAAGATATGTAGCGTTTCCAAAGTTGGCATCAAGACGAACACCTCCTTGGTGAATATCAGCTATTCCTAATACTTGAAATACTCCATGAATTCCTACCAGCACTGAAACTCCCAACGAAACTTGCATCCACCTCTTCCACAAACCGTGTAGACCAAGTACTTTTTCAAACAAAATAAATGCACCAAATAAATGGATGAGTGTTATCCACCCTTCCATTCGTTCAAAGTTACTCCAAATACTTCTTGTAATGTTTGCTCCCAAAACATCCGCAAGAAGCATAACAGCAACAAAAAGACCAAAAAATGCCGTGATTGGAGTAATTTTGGGAATGTACCTCTTGTCAGTGAGAGCCAAAAGAGCAAGAACAATCACCCCAACCTCAACTAAGATACGAAACACGAACGCTTTCCCAGTAATAAATGGAAAAAAGAGACCATCAAATACAAGAAGTGGAATAAATGGTAGTAAAAAGACAACACCGAGGAGAATTCGCTCTAGAAACTTTTGCATGAAAAAACTATACCATTGAAAGCAACTAACGTAGTATTGAAGCGTTAAATTGCTATACTGACATTACAAACAATCTTTATGCAGCAACGAATTACGAATCTGCTTCGATGGAGTGAGAAGTATACAAAAACTGACATGGTCTACCTTGCAAAAGGTGGATTCGTACTTAGTGTTGGACAATTTGCAACAACACTCTTTGGACTAGCACTTGCAATTGCGTTTGCGAACCTTCTCACTCCTCAAACATATGGAGTCTATAAATTCGTTCTTGCACTTGCAGGAATTATTGGAGCCTTCTCTCTTACAGGAATGGGTTCTTCAGTTGTCCAAGCTGTTTCAAAAGGATTTGATGGTGTTCTCCATTCAGCTCCTCGAAGAATTCTTCTTTGGAATGCAGCAGCTATAGCAATTGCACTTGCTGCAAGTGGCTACTATTTCATAAATGAAAATATCGTCCTTTCAGTTTCTTTCCTTTTTGCCGCCCTCCTGTCTCCAATACACAAAAGCTTTTCTATCTTTAATTCTTTCCTTCAAGGAAAGAAGGATTTTGTCCGTAGTACAAAGTATGGATTTGCGATGGATGGATTCCCTGTCATTGCGATGATTGGAACAGCATTTCTTTTCCCTGAACCACTTCCTGTCATTCTTGCCTTCTTTGCGTCAAACGCCCTTATTGCTGTACTTCTATATATCCGCACAAAACATGTATATAAACCTGCTGTAGAAGACATTGAGCAGACAGCTCAGTATGCAAAGCACCTAAGTGTAATGAACATCATCGGAACTGTCGCAGGACAGCTCGATAAAGTTCTTATGTTCCACTTCTTAGGAGCTGCTCCACTTGCGATCTACAGCTTTGCTATTACACCGCCGAAAGAAGCTGGGATTATAAGTCGAGTACTCCAAATCCTTACTCTTCCAAAAGCTAGTGCGCGAAGCCTAAAAGAACTTGCCGCTTCTCTTCCCTTTAAAGCATTTTTGATGTTTTTGGCATCAGCTGCAGTTGCGCTCGCATACATATTTGCAGCGCCATATATATTCCAATACCTCTTCCCACAATACCTTGAGTCAATTCTTTACTCTCAAGTATTTGCTGCAACGCTTCTCTTCTCTCCTTCAGTACTCTTTGTTCAATCTCTTATCGCACACAAAAGAAAACAGAGTCTTTATATACTAAATACAGTAAGTCCTATTGTGCGAATAGTGCTCCTATTTATACTTCTTCCTCTCTATGGAATCTGGGGAGCAATTGCGAGCATTCTTGCAACACAAGCTGTACGCTTTGTGCTAAGTATTGCTACTTTCTATCGAGAAGTTATGAGAGAAGACCAGGAACCTCAAGAAGGTTAGCTGCAACCTTTGGATCCTTTGACGGAGTCCATTCATTGTATTGATTTGCAACCCCAATAAAGTCACACCCTATCTTTTGTGCAAACTCTTTATCTTTAGGAGTATCACCAATAACAACATATTGCTCTGGAGCAGATACTCCTTCAATCTCTGCAATACGTAAAAAATTATCGTGCTTCCCAAAACCTGTACCCACTGCCTTTGAAATACCAAAGCCAAATACTCCATTGAAAAACTTTCGAACACCAATGTTTGTTAGCAGCTGATCAAGATCTTCATCGCTTCCCCCACCAGAGACAAGGTGCATGTGATGCCCTTCCCCTGAGAGTTTCTCTAATACCTCCTGTGCACCTGGCAAAAGACCAAATGTAGGAATGGCATTTGCAGCACCCTCTTTATATAAAGCAGCATACTTCTCTACTATTGGATCCTCACTTGGCTCAACGCTCTCTGAAAGCTCTCCTGTCTTCTGCAGAGTGTATGCGATAAGCCCATACCTATTACATCGCTTCCCTTCTGGAGTTTTTATAAAATCACGAACAATATTCTGAGCTTCTTCGTTTCCCTCAAAAACATGGCTCCAAATCTCCTCATATTTATACGGAAGTGAATTAACAAGTGTTCCGTCCCAATCCCATAAAATAATCTTTTTCATATGTATTTATGCGCCAAGCGCCTCATCCTTCTTGTAGTCACGGTCTGAAATCATTCCTTCTTCAAACGATCCGCTATCCAACTTCCCTTCCTCAAGAGGCACTGCAAAATATACACTGTCTTTTGAAAGAGCCTCTCCTTTTGAAACATCCTCCTTTACGTACACGCCACGCATCATGCTTTGCAGAGACTGTATCTCTATGTCCTTTGGAATATATGAGTCCTCTGACTCAGTTCCACACATAATTTTTGCTTCTTTATACGCCTTGATCCAATTTCGAACTTGCTCAGGCTGCGCTGTGTACCCAAGCACCTTCGTGAAAGAAGGATCGTCTGCAAACTTTTCATCCTTCAAGATAATATGCTTCTCAAGCAATTCCGCTCCTTTTGCATGTGCAATCTGCACCACTGAATAATTCTCAGGATCTTCATGAGTAGAAAATCCAATAGGAACATCCGGATACCGAGCCTTCATTACATCAATACGATTTAATTGCATTTCTTCTTTTGGAGTTGGATACATTCCAACGCAGTGAAGAAGTGTGAAAGTGGCATTATGTTTTTTAAAGAAAGCCACCAGATCATCCATCTCTTCTAGCGTTAGGCCTCCCGTTGAGCACACAATTGGCTTATTTGATTTAACAGCTCGCTCAAGGAGTGGCTTGTCTTTTGCAGAAGCACTCGCAATCTTTATAACTTCAACATTAAGTCGATCGATAGTATCAACTGATGCCTCATCAAATGGTGTTGAGATAGTAAGGAGTCCATGAGCTCTTGTTGCCTCTACAAGCTTCCCGAAATCTTCTTCTGAGAGATGTGATGAAAAGTATCGCTTTACGCGAGGGTCCCCTGCCTCAACCTGCTTTGGATGAATGTATGTATTTAAATCTCGAAACTGTAGTTTTACTGCTGCTCTAATTCCTTCTTCTTTTGCAAGCTTTGCAAAAGCATCAATTGTTTTAAGACCATGCTCAACATCCCCACCGTGGTTCTTTGAGAGTTCAAAAATAATTAAATCCTTAAAGCTGAACATGTTCTCATCAGTATACTTCATGTTATTTCTTTTTCTTCTGCGCCTTAAGCATCAAATCAACAAACTCTAGATCATCTTCTGTATCAATATCTGCAGAGAGTTTTGGATCGGTAACAACCCCTCCAATAGGACCTTTGAAGACTGCTTCTGTTCCAGCTTCAATACAATCCGCTCGTATTAAATCAACAATGGTGTTGTGCGCGTATATCTCTGGAAGTTTCTGTGTTGGCACATAACCTCCCCACACCTTGTAGTCTTCCTTCTTGACCATGTCTGGAACAATAAGTTCAAGACACCCATCTTTTGCGCGCCGTGACATTCGGTATGGATGAAATGGTGGAGGAGACACAGTAGTCACCATAGTAAATTGAGGGTTCTTCTTTGCCATTTTCACCACCTCATCAATTACTTCAGGAGTTCTAAGTGGTGATGTTGGCTTAATCATCACAACCAAATCAGGCTCCCAGCCACGATTCTTCTTTAGCCATTTTAGTGCATGTTGCTGGTATTCAATCTCTGCCGAATACTTTCTTGCCGTATGCTTTGGACGAAGAAATGGCACATCGGCTCCAGCCTTGCGCGCAATCTCTGCGATCTCTTCATCATCCGTTGAAACAATAAACGCATCAATGCTTTTTGCCTTTTTTGCAGTCTCAATAGAATGACAGATGAGAGGTTTCCCTCCCACTACTTTTATGTTTTTACGAGGAATTCGAGTAGATCCACCCCGAGCAGGAATAATTCCCAAAACCTTTATATCTTCTGGTTTTTTCATTCTTAGATAATTAGCAGTATTGACTACCCTACACCCAAAGCACAGGACACGTCAAATACTAGAAATAACAATATTTTTGAGCCTTTCACTCGCCTTTCCATCAAATGGCTCTACAAACTCTTCGATAATTTTTACACGACCTTCTTCATGCATTTTGGGATTCTCTAAGTACATTTGTATGTGAGAGACAAATTCTTCAGGAGAGTGTGAAAGTGCTGCTCCACCAGTTTCAAGAAGGTGCTCATAATGCGTAAACGTGTCGTATGCTCGCCCTACTGACTCCCAATACGGCACTTGTGCACTTGGATCATCATAATTAATACAAATGTTTGGCTTTCCTAGCACTGCCGCATCAATAGCAAGCGTTGAGGAGATATGTGCAACTAATTCAGAGTGAACAATGCTACTTATAAATTTTTCAGAGAATGTAAACTCTCCCTGTCCATCATCAATAGTAATGTGCTGTAATGCATCCATTCCAAACTCATCTCTCTTACATGGGAATTTTGGATGTGGACGGAAAAGAACCTGCATGTCTTTAAGTTCACCAGATTCAATTGCCTCATTGAGTGTCACCATAAGATGCTTCATCTCTGGCACAGAGTAGAGGTCTGAACCTCCAAGCAAAATAAGTTTTTTCTCCTTATCAAGTCCCATTTGAGAGAAAAATTCTTCCTTCTCTACAATATGAGGCTCTGGATGCTTGTACATATCATAGTGCGGAAGCCCTGACACCTTAATATCAGTATTGATTCCTTGAATAAAACTTTCTGCAACATCTTTTAGAAACTTATTCTGAAGCACAAACTTATCAGGAATAACACCAAGAAGGTTGTGGCTTGTAAGGTTGTCCCAACTACGAACCATCCCGAGTAAGAATACTCCTCGACGTTTTGCCTCTGCTGCAATTGGAATATCGTACTCAATATCTGTCATTGATGGAGTGAATACAACATCTGGCTTCTTCTCATCAAAAATTGCTTTTATCTGCTTTGAATGTACTGAAGACAAAAGCAGTCTACGAACAAAGAATTTAAATCCTGGAATGTATACCAGTGTTTTCCCAATAATTCCTTTCAGGAGAGTTGTGGCCCAAGAAGTGTTTCCATGTGCTAGCGCAGTCATGCGATAGTATCGAGCACTGTGCGTATCAATTCCTGCTCGTGCTAAGAAATCTCCAATTTTCCAAAAAATATTCTTTGTATCTCCCTTATACCCGCAAATAGAAACCTTGTCGCTTCCATAATTTTCTTCATACCAAGAAACCTTCTCTTCCTCCACTACAATGACGCTATGAACATCTTTTGCTTCATTTTGGAAAGCCTCCCAGAAAGGTGCATCAATAATGTTTCGGCGCATTGCATCTTTTGAGATGCTGATAAGTATAGTTTTCATACAATTACAAAGAAGTGTACTATATTCATAACGACAACGCACAAACATGCTACCTCTCCTAAAACGATATATTTTCTTTATTTGGGCTCAAATAAAACATCCTCTTCCCTTATGGAGGTTTTTCAACCAAAAAAGTATTCACTCTTTTAAAGAAGAGCCGCTCAAACTCTCTAAAGCGCAAGAAAGAATTTTGAGTGACTTACAATCGACCGGCATTGCAACCTCTTCTCTTGATGAGCTTTTTGATTCTTCCCTCTTGCCAAAACTTCAAGAACACATTTTACAACTTGAAAAAACACTTGATACAAAAACAAAAAAGTCATATCTCCTCGACTATTGGAAAAAAATTCCACCACTTTCTCTTGAAGACCCTATTATGAGACTTTCACTCTCTTCTGAAATACTTAATGTTGTAAATAGTTACCTTGGAATGCATTCGCAACTCGCCTTCTTCTTCCTTCAAAAAACAGAAGTGCGCAAAGGGAAAGAGAGAGAATATTCTCAGCGCTGGCACAGAGACCCTCAAGAGCAAAGGTTTTGTAAAGTTTTTATCTATCTTAACGATGTAGACAAAAGTGCAGGGCCATTTACTTACATTCCTAATTCAGTATCAGGAAAGCAATACGGAAATCTATTTCCACAAAAACCACCCGCGGGTTCATACCCGGAAGATGGTGCTCTGGAGAAAGCTATTCTTGAATCAGAACATCAAATTATGACCGGAAAGGCTGGAACTATTATCTTCTGTGACACAACAGGATTACACCGTGGAGGATATGCAACGGGGAAAGAGCGCATCATGACAACTTTTGCATATGGAGCGCAAACTTTTAGAGAAAATATTGCATACACGTGTACAAATCTTCCCTACTCAACTCTTTCTTTATCAGCGCAAGCAGCTGTGCAAAAACAATGCGAACGGACTAATTCTTTGTGAGCACAAAGAATACGGTCTCTGTAAAAAGATTTTTGAACTGATACTCAGGAAGAATCAGCTGCAATAATGGATACATGATCTTCAAACGAAGAATGGTTTTGGGGATATGATATATCACTTTCTCAACAGAGTATCCATATTTTGGAGCATTGTAGAAAATAAGATCTTCTGCATCTTCTACGTTAAAAAACCACTTGTGGCGATCCATTGGTTTTTCTGGCGGGAAACCATATGTTGCCCAACGCCCCCTTCCTTTTGCAAACTCTCCCACTGCTTTTCTCCAACAATTTGGAAGTGAGATAACAACATGCCTGCCACTTACCCGAACAAGGTCTGCAAGTGCTTCGTGCGAATTCTCAATGTGCTCTAAAACATCAAGACAAACGAGCGTATCAAAACTATTATCCTTAAATGGAAGGTTTTCTTTCTCCCAATTAAATTCTGGAAGATCAGGATTGTTTTTATCGACAAGCGCAACAGGGCGCTCAATCATCTCAGAAAGAGTATTGTCTCGTGTCCCAACATCAAGAATTTTTTCTCCTAAAAAATTACTTAGGTGATCTTTTACAATTTGATACCGTTGCTTATTACGAGGAAAATACGGAGTCCATAACACAGATTGAGAAAACGAGAATTTCTTTCGACAGGCATCAATAGCAGAAAGCCCTTCCTCTGAGAAGGAGTCTTTTACATAATGTTTATTTGAAAAACGCTCTGCAAGATTACCTGTATATTTGCTCATTAGTGCTAATCCTAACTTATTTATATAAATGCAGAAAGAATACGCTTGGCACGCTTTTGCCACGTATGATGCTGTATTTTTTCAAAAGCCTTTTCTACCTTATCTCCACCAGACTCTAAGACTTTATATATTTCCTCAGCTAATTTCTGAGGATTATCAGACTCTACTAGATATAACTCACTCTCCCCTCCTATCTCTCGTACAGAAGGCAAATCTGAAGCAATAATAGGACGCTTACTTGCCATATATTCAAATAATTTCATAGGAGAAGTGTAATATTTTGAAATTTTTTCTTTTGCAGTGTTTGGAAGAACAAGAATATCTGCTGCCTTTTGCCAAAGAGGAATTTCAGAGTGTGGCTTATACCCAACAATATGAATATTCTTTTCTGCTGAATACTCTTTCTTGATACGAATAACATCTTCCTTCGTACCACCAATAAAATAGAAATCTATGTCTGGAGATTTTTTTGCTGCAGCAAGTAAAGTATCTGTTCCTTTCCAAGAGTAAAAGTGCCCTGTATACACAACAACCTTCTCTTTAGTTGAAATCCCAAGCTCTTTGCGTGCATCATCCTTTGATACATCAAGTACAAAATCAGATACCTCTACCGCATTTAATTCAACAAAGACACGTTCTTCTGAAATATTAAATTCCTTTCGAAGCTGATTCCCTTTCCAAGTATTTGTTGCAATAAACAAATCTATATATCGAAAAGCTGTTTTATAAAAAAATAAGTTTTGTTCGGGAAAATCATGTAGTTCATACACCACTTTATAAGGTGTCAGCGCTCCAAATAAGAATGCAGGGATAATCTCATTTGTGTAAATAACTTTATTTTTAGATCGATCAAATAAAACAAAAAGTAAACTGCCTACAGAAAAGAAAAGAAGACTTACTCGAAATGCAAACTTTTTTAAAAAAGAATTGAATAGATCAACAGTAAATAGATAATGTACTGAGAAGTTTTCCTTTATTTTATAAAATGAAAATGCGTTTTTTTGTACACCTCTTCTATTTGGAACCAAGAGCTTTACAACGGCCCCTTCATTTGCAAAAGCTTCAGCTCCTTTTGCTGCAAAAATCCCATGAGCTTTTTCGCTTGGGAAACGTCCGTGAAATATTGAATAGAGGGTTATCTTTTCCATATATCTAAATTAAGCCCTGTTTTCTCCTCAAGAGATTGGATATCTTCTGCATAATACTTTAGAAGCTTACTGCGAGTGCTTTCCAACATCTCTTCTTTTGCTTCACCCTTTGCTTCATTTGCCTTTTGAACATTTGAAATTATTTTTGTAACTCCAAAAAATTTCACTAGATTCCTAATAGGGCCAAGTAATTTTGACTTATGTACGGCCATACGAGTTCTTTGAATTGCATGCTGTAGCCACGGAAGCTTATACGCATGATCTTTTGACGCATTCACCTCTCTCCCAATACAAGAAGGTATGAATTGAGAGTCTATACCAAGCTCCCCATACACTTCTTGAATAGTTTCTTTTGGATTTTTTCTACTCTCTTCTTGAACTACAAAAATAAACTGTTCTATTGGAAATAACTCAAAAAATGGTGCCAGATGCTTTGCATACAATCCCTCTTGAACTATTTGATCATTTTCCTCCACAGCCTTTTCAAAAGACTCATACCCTCCTACTCGAGACTTTCGGTATATATAATTTGAAAAAGCTCGATCTGCGGGATTTCTAAGCATTACAAGAAGTTTTGTCTTTGGATTATATGCATGAATACGCTCTGCGACCTTTTCTGAATCACGTGTATAAACCGCAGTAAACTCTGCAACAACTTTTTCATCTCCACAGTCAAAATATGAATGGTATGAGTCTACCCCTTCATTAAATCGTGCATCAAGATTAAAAAAATGTGTTTCTTTTTCTTTTGAAAAACAAATTTCTGGATGCTCCTCAAGACACCTGGAAAGCCACGTGCTTCCTGTTCTTGAAAAACCTATGCCAATTGTATTAACCATGAACAAAGTGTTTTATGTACGTTTTAAAAGTCACCCACTGTAAATACAGCCTATTAAGCTCATACTGTGCCGGTATACCCTCTTTCCCATACCGCACTTTTACATAAAGCATCTTCACAAGAGTTTTTACACTTTCAACAAAAGGCTTATACACTCCTCGAGCAATAAAGTTTCCAAGAGTGTGCTTTTGGCCCTTTGCCATTTCATTCATGCGATAAATAACTTTCTTTCTGTACTCTACAAAATCTAGCTCTTCCTCCAAAAGCACGTACCAAGGCTCATCAATAACTCCAACTGAAAGACTCTCATCAAAAAAGATTTTCTCATGAATCTTCTTCTTGAATCGTGCCCCTGACTTTTTATTAAAAAATCTTGTCTGATAATACTCTTTAAATGTTCTGTATTTTATAGATAAGTCTGGACTTGTTTTTACGTAACGAACTTTGTAGATTAAAAATTCTTCCTCGTTTTTTTCTACAATTGATCGAATTTTTTCAACAAGCTCAGAAGACACAACTTCATCAGAATCTACATAGAAAAACCACTCATGCTTTGCTGCATCTAAAGAAATGTTTCTTTCTTTTGCAAAATCTTCAATTGGATTTCCAGGATTGCTTTGTGAGACAACCTTGCACCCATATTGCTTTGCCACATCAAGAGTGCCATCGGTACTCCCCCCATCAGCAAGAACAATCTCATCAAAATCTTTAATGCTTTCAAGAAGCCTTGGTAGCTCACCTGCAACGTTATAGGTCAAAATTCCTACAGAACACGGTATTTTTTTACTTTTGCTCATAGATAACAATAGTCCACTTCTGCTTAGCAGTACTTACACAATACCGCTTTATTCTCCCAAAGTACAAGCGTATATAGGCCCAAATAAAAGATGAGCGCCAAGATTTATAATAAGAAAATACAACAACAGAAGAAGTAGACTTCTTTAAACGTGCAAGAAATGGTGCCATGGGAATATAGTAAATAACCTCATTACAAATCACTACATCCGCCTCCATTGCCTCACCTGGAATTTCTTTTGATAAATCAACACACCTGTACTCCCCTTGAGGAAAAATTTTCTTTGCCTTTTCAAGAGCTGCTTCTGATATATCTACACCAAGATATGAAGCAACAGGAACAGTTAGATTTCCAAGTGCTGTTCCCAGCCCGCCATTTCCACAACCCAAATCAACAATTGAGATTGGGCGATTTAATTTTTTAGAAAGAGAAAGACAATATTCAGCAATATGCACCGTGTTTGGCTGATCAGAAGTAATCAGCCTGTCCCAAGATCCTTTTCTATACTGATCTTCCCAATCATTTTTGGAAATAATAGAAGAAACCACTTCTTCTCCAGAAAAAAGTTTATGCAATACGTTTTTTATTTTTTGCCACGAAGCCATGAGAGTATTTTATTGTATGTGTGTATTGCACGTGTTGTGCGTAATTTAAATAGAGTAAATGACATTGTTTTATCAATCTGTATTCTTCGCAACCGATAGAGATTATCTCCTGGATTAATTATTCCTTCTGTAATTCCAAAACCAGCAACAAGACCTAAGCTCTCTACCCTCTCTTCAATTTCTTTATTTCTGTGTCCTGAGGCATATGCAATATATTTTGGTGTGTATCCTGTGTATGAAATTATATCGTCTCTACAGCCCGCCACCTCTGCTTCAAACTCTTCATTTGAAATTTCTTTTAGATTTAGATGATTTCTTCCATGAATCTCAAAAGATACGAGCCCTGAGTCAGACATTTCTTTTATCTGCTCCCTAGTTAAGCGTTCAATATCACTGAGCTTTTCTTTTCTTTCCAAATTTGAAGTTAGAAATACTGTTGCATGTACATCATATTTTTTTAAAAGCGGAAATACATTTGTATATGTATCTAAATACCCATCATCTATAGTTATGGCAATCTCTGATCTTTCTATTTTTCTTTCTCCTTTTGCATAAGTAACCACATCAGAGAGCGGAACGATACTATGTTTTTGGGCAAGGAATTTTAACTCTTTCTCAAAAAGAGTTTTCGGCACGTCGTATTTTGTGTCTCCTCCTGACACTGAGTGATACATAAGAACAGAAACATGGGGCTCATTGCTTGAAAAAAACTTTACAAGCCAAAGAGCAATTATTTTAAAGTATCCGCGAATCATATTTTTATTGTCTCACAAGAACCTGTTTGTACATCAAAATTATTTTCAGCCAACAACTTGCTCAACACCTCTTCATGGACAGAAGATATCTCCAAGAGAAGGCTGTCTTCTTCTTTAGACCTTGTTCTTGCAAAAACTCTTCCTCGTTTTTTTGCATACATTTCTTGAACATTATTTGGAACAACAATATGAATATACTTATCTACAATTTTTGGCATTGCCGCAAAGAGCATTTTTATCTCCTTTTCTGAAACCTGTTCGTCAGAAAGGTTCATTATGTTCTGAATTAAACCTTCATCTACAACCCTCATTCCAGATACTGGGACCATATAGCGAGCAAGACGAACTCCTAATCCATGCACACATTTTGTATACAAACTGTGCTTAGAGTGTTTTATCGTAAAAAACAAAAGCTTTACACAAAAAACTGGATATCTGAACCAGAAAAGAAGCGCATACCATATAACAGCAAGCTTTGTTTCTAATTCTGGTCTTTTATACTCACTTTTTTCACACAGCATGTCAGCACATGTTGTTTTTCCTACTGCAGGCAATCCAAAGAGTTCAATTGTCATGATTTCTTAAAATGAACAACGTACGATTCGCAAAAGAGCGCATGGATTATGGACAGGGGCATCCACCCAAGAAATACATAGGCGACTCTATTTAATGTTGCAGACTTAAAAAACGGCACTGTTAGCGTAAGAGGTGAAATTGACACAACTTCAAGACCAGCGTTTTTAAGAAGAGCCCTAAAGGCATTCGGATGAACTCTTCCTTCGTGCAAATCAGAAGGCGCTGCACCCCTCGGGTACTTTGTACTTATAACTCCCTGTCCTCCAGGCGTTAAAATTCTTCCAATTGTATCTACTGCCTTTTGTTGATCTGGCAAATATTCAAAAACTCGAGATGAGAAAAACAGATCACACCACTCCTCTTTTCCATCATATGCATCAAAATCTCCTTCAATAAAATCTATATCGCAATCTTTTACATTTTCTGCCGCCATCTCCAACATGTGTGAAGAAATATCAAATGCGTTGATGTGAACATTTGGAAATCTCTCACACAAAAGCTTTGTCCATGTTCCTGCCCCAGGCCCAAGTTCAAAACATTCTTTTGCATTAACTTTTTTTAAAACCTTCAAAAGACCCTTTCGAGTCATCCAATATCCAGCTTCAGAAATTGCATCCTTGTGCCACCTATCAAACTCATAAGCGCTTCCTGCACGCTCTAGCACGTCATTATTATAGTGACTTTGTACGTTTTTACTTTTCATATATTTCTAAAATTCTTGGGACAAGATTGGAGAGAGCATGCTGCTCTCTTACAATCTCCCGCAGCTGTTTCCCTATAAACTCTCGCTCCTTAGAAGGCATTACTGCAACCTCTTCTAGTGCCTGTGTTAACTCTAAAACATTGTGTTCTTCCACATATGCACTATAAGGAAGTGTAGAAAACATATCCTTAAATGCCTCATTCGTCGAGACAACAAGTGTACCAGTACTCATCGCCTCAAGTACAACCTTATCTATGCTTCCAGTATTACTTGTATTTACAAAAACATTTGCCTCTTGATATAAGGAAGGTAGTTCTTCTTGTGTTTTTGCACCTAAAAAAGAAACTCTTGGGTCAGACTCTTTTTTAAGTCCCTCCTCATATTCTTTATCTACCTTTGTAACAGGCGCCCCAACAGCTGAAAGAGTGCAATTCTTACAATTTAAAACTGCAGCAATTAGTACTTCAATTTGTTTTACAGGCGCAATTCGACCAACAGAAAGGGTTTTGAGTGTCTTACTTTCCGCTTTATTTTTATAAGCAAAAAGTTCAGTATCAATACCATGTCCAAGAATGTGAAGTTTTTTGCTCTTTAGCCTAAAACTCTCTTTTGAGGCAGAAACTACGCCATCAACAAAAGCATGTGCAAACTTTAGAGAAGTTGTTACTGATTTATGCATATACCAAAGTAGTACTCTCTTTTTTAAGCCGTGCCAGATAAACATTCCCAACAAAACGTATATCTGATTCATATGCACAAATACATGATCATATTCATTTCTATGTTTCCAGATATACAAATAGAATCTTCGTACGTATTCAAATTTACTCACCCCTTCTTCTTTCCCAAGCGAATGTACAGTTACATTTTCTGGAAGATCATGCTCCCCCACTTGAAGCGCAATAACATGTAAGTGCTCCACATGCTTTGCAAATTCAATAATCCACCTATGAAAAAATCCAAGAATTGGATGGTTTACATCTACCACTTGAGTAATAATTAAAAGCTTCATGGAGTTAGTGCTTGCTCTATATCTTTTGCAAAAAGTTCTGCTGCGTTTTTATACTTTGCAATATGTGCCACTGCCTGATCATATGCCTGTCGCGGAATTGTCTCTCTCAAATATGTGTTGTTCATTAGCTCTCGCACTCCAGCTGAAAGGCAGGCAACATCGTCAATTGGACATGCAAATATATCTTGCCCTAAGCGGAATACTTCCCCGACAACTCCAACATCTGTACTTACAATAGGAAGCTTTGCCAACGCAGCTTCAATTAATACTCTCCCATACCCCTCATATGCTCCTGTGTGCAATAGACAATGTGCTTTACCAAACCATTCATGCGGCTTATTACTCCACCCTGCAAAATGCACTGAATCCTTTAGTCCTTTACTGCGAACATATGCCTCAAGTCGCTTCTTCTCTGTCCCTTCTCCAACAAAGATAATCCCAGCTCCTGGGAAACTTTTATGTGCTTCTTTCAAAACATCAATTGCTGTGTTCCAGTGCTTTTCTTTTTCTAGCCGTCCTACACACAAGATAGTAAAAGGAAATCTCGGCTTATCTTTTTCTGGCTGTGTAGCAGAGAGCCCATGTACAATAGGAAGTACTGATGGCTCAACTACATCAATGAGTTTTGATTTTATTCCTCGCTTTACACGTTCACTTACAACACGAATTGCATCTGCTCTCTTTAATACACGATGCATGAGTCCTAGCCGAGCTAGATTTTTTGGATTATTTTTAATAAACCAAGGACTTGTAGGGTCTGTATGTACTTGCACATGAAGCTTTGCACCAACCTTTTTTGCAATACGTGCACCAATCTCTCCAACTTCAAATGGGTCTTGTGTTGTTATCACTTGAACCTTATTCCGCTTTGCAATACGTGCACCAATAGAGAGTGCGTCAAATGGAATAAGCGCCTTCATCATTGAACGTGTTGAGTACAACCACACGCCCTCTGCTATTTCTTCTTTCCCTTCCCCCATTCCAGTATTTAAAACAAGAATATGTAATTCATCGAAATGTTTTCCATATTCAACAAACCGCAAACGAACTTCACTGTTTGCATTGAGTGCATTCTTGTCTGTTGAGAGCATTAGTACCTTCATAGTGATTCAAGCATTTCTTTTGTTTCTCTTACCATTCTGTCTTTTGAAAACTTTGCCGCCTTTCTTTTTCCAATATCCCGTGCACTTCTTCTAAAGGATTCATTAATCAGGGCCTGCGTGACCGCTCCTGTAAGCGCTTTGGTATCCTTATATGGTACCAAAAGACCATTCTTTCCATGTGTTATAAGCTCTGGATTTCCTCCAACATTTGTTGTTACTGTCGGCGTACCAACTGCCTGCGCCTCAAGGAGCAAGTGACTAAATCCCTCGTACCCAGTATTTAAAGCAAGCACGTCTGCAGCCTTAAGGTATGCAAGCGTAACATCATGTGGGAGTTTTCCTGCAAAAGAAACTTTCTTCCCTTCTGCATGCTTTTCAAGATTTTCTCTCTCAGGACCATCTCCCACAACAAGAAGTTGTACATCAATACCGTTTTTTCCTACAGCATCAACAGCATCTATTAATTCTTTTATTCCCTTCCAAGGAACAAGACGGGCAATAGTAATAACGTACTTCCCGTGATACTTAAGAAGTCCTCGCAAAACTTTCTTGTGCCCTACCCCTTCCACATTTGGTGCTGCATTATAAATGACCTTTATTTTTTCCTTTTCTATCCCCCAAGAAGTAACCACCTTTTTAAGGTATTCACTAGGAACCACAACTTTACGCGCACGCTTTGCTACAAAAATTTCAATACTTCGAAGTATTTGCACTGGGAGTGAATACCAATCTCTCTTTAAAAATGAATCGAGAAGTTCTGTTACTCCAAAACGCTGCATTCCTTGCTCCCACGCATAATCTCCAACAACCTTTAGAGCAAATTTCTTTTTTGTAAAAAATGAAGCAATGCACGCAGGAAGCCCCACAGAAACAGGATCCATAGCATAAATAACATCACAGCCTTTCGAAAGCTTTAGACAAAGGAATAAATATACGATATGGCGAATTATCGGAGGGTATTTTCTCACACGAGAGAATGGAAGCACTGTTACTTCAACCCCATGTGACGGCAACATATCGTGTAGCGCCTTTGAATAGGTGGCAGGACCACCCCCTTCTGGAGGATATAATCCTGTAGCCACGAGAATCTTCATATATGGCTATATTAGCCTTTTGTAAGCACCTTGTCGAAGAGTGATTTCATTTCCTTTGCTATTACCTCCCAATCGTATTTAGCAATAACCATCTCCTTTGCGTTTACCAAGACTTCATTAGTCTCCTCTTCATTTTGTAAAATATCTTCTACCGCAAGCGCAATTTGCTTTGGATTATCTTTTTGCACTGCCCAGCCTGTTGCTTTTTTGTCTAGATTTAGCTTTTTATCAAATAAGAAATCTGCAATCCCTCCTTCTTGAGTTGCAATTACAGGTAAATCAGCCGCCATTGCTTCAATAAATGAATTCCCCATCCCTTCTGATCTAGATGGCCGGATAAAAATGTCACATGCCTTATAGAAAGCTGGAATTTCTGAATGATCTACAAAACCATAGAAATGTACCCTATCTGCGACTTCTTTCTTCTTTGCAAGCTCCTCTAACATACTCTGATCTGGCCCTGTTCCAAGCACCAAGAAATGAACTTCTTTTGGCAAAAACTCTAGAGATCGAATGACATCATCTACTGCATTTTTATGCACCAAACGAGAGGTTGTAATAAGCCAAGTCTCTCCCTCTTTCTTTCCAATCTTTTTTTGTACATCCTTTATCTCCTCTTCAGAAACTGGAGTTGTGAAGTGCTTTACATTTACTGCATTTGGAATAAGCACTGACTCTCCAGAAAATCCCATACTCTTTCCCCAATTCATAAGGAATGTAGAAATTGCTTGGAGATAATCAGCTGAAGTAAAAGCCTGCGTAAATAGACCCCAAACCTTTTTCATCATTGCTTCAATCTGCTCTGGCGGATCTCCTTCTTGAAGAGTCAGAACGTATGGCACATCAGAGAATTTTTTCTTGAACATTCCAGCTGGAATTCCAGTAGAGTGCGCCATCATTGCCCACGTAGCATCAAAATTATATTTCTTATGCAGTCTCTTTGCTTCCCAAAAAGCTAAGAATTGATACATGTGCTTCATATAGTGGAGTGGAAACTTCTTTAAATCATCAGGAGATGGGCTTGGAATAGAAAAACCAATTCTATGCACATGCACATTTCCAACCTTTTCTTCTTTTGAAAGATTCGAATCAAAACGAAGTGTTACAAGATGAAATTCAATATCTTGTATACGATCCGTTATCTCTTTAATAGCGACCTCAGCTCCCCCAACAAATGTTGGGTAGTAACTCATTGAAAATATAAGTATTTTCTTTTTAGGACTCATTAGATTCTTTTATATAATCAAGGACATCTTCTTTTGGCACCCAACCAAGCTCTTCCATTTTTGTATAATCACACTTTGATCGCTTTCTATCTCCAGGCAAAGCATCTTTCATTTCTATTTCACCACCAAAAGCTTTCGCTATTTCCATAATTGAATACTCTTTCTTTGCACTTATACAATGTCCATCTCCCTCACCCTTTTCCCCAACTAAAATAATCCCATCTACCGTGTCTTTAACGTGTGTAAATGCACGCCTTTGCTCTCCTGTTCCAAAAACCTTAAGTTTTTCTCCGTTTAGTATTTTTTGCCTGAAAATCTCTATTACTGTCCCATATGTTCCAGCACGCTCTCGTGGACCATACACATTGTAAAAGTAGGTAATTGCATAATCTAATCCAAACCATTCCCCATAATTATTTACAAGCTGTGTGTTTGTTGTCTTAAAATACGCGTACGGTGATTTATTTTCTCCATTATCCGCATCATCAAACTCTCCAAACTTTGTACTAGAGCCAGCATATATAAGACGTATATTTTTCTTCTTGCAGAACTCCAAAACTCCAAAGGTTCCTTTCACATTTAAATCCCACACCTTCTCAACATCATCAAAAGAAGTCAGTACTCTAGAATACTCTCCCAGATGAAATACAATATCTGGAGTCTCTACAATATGCTTTGCAATATCTTTTGTATGTCCCTCTCGATACTCAACACCCTCTACATGATTCTCTTTTGAACCCGTAAAGTAGTTATCTAGTGAGATAACTTGATACCCATCAGCGACAAGGCGCTCACACAAATGTGAGCCAATAAACCCGGCACCTCCTGTAACTACTGCTAGTTTAGCCATATCTTCGTATGTAGACGATACTACCACCAACTAGCAAAACAAGCACTATCCATGAATATACCCAGATGGAGATAGTACTGCCTCCTGTATCAGCAACCACAGCTGCAGCTGGCTGAATACTTACAACTTCCTCCTTCTCTTGAATCTCTACCTCCTTACTAGCTGGAACGTACACCACTTCTCTTTCTACTTTTTTAGCTTTAGAAACCTCCTCTCCATTTGAATAGGTAAGTTTTGCGTCTTTAGAGAAAAAGAATCCTGCAACTTTGTGAGAGAGCATTAGTGATGTCTCTCCCATAATGAATGTTTCCTCTGGAAACTGAAATATATTTTCTTCACTTACAACTCTCCATCGTGAGATATCAAGCTCTCCTTTATCACCATTTTCTATACGAACTACATTTTGATCTATATATGAAAATGAAATGTCTGACTCATACACAGTTACAACCACTCTCTGAGAAACCTCTTCTCTACCATACCTACCTGTTACCTTTGCTATATACGTACCAGGATATTCATAGACATGATAGATATTGTTTCCTTGAATTCTTGTACCATCACCAAAATTCCAAACAACTGTTGCACTATCAAACCTCGTGCCATCGGTATCTCCAACCTTTGCATAAAAAACTGATTCATTTCCTGCAACAATACGAATCTCTTTTGGAATATCTAGCACCAACTCTGGCTTTGTGTATGAAGAAGTTGCCTCCTCTACAACAACCTCTTCTGTAACAGTCTCTACGGTACCTGGTGTCGCAACACCAGTCTTCCAAGAACCACTTGCATACTGTGCTGTTTCTTTTGTTGCATTATCGCCCCCTATAGACGACCAGCTTGATGACCCGTCTACCCTATCAACTTCTACTCCATCAGTATTCGTTAAAATTAGAATTTCTCCTGAGTTTTCTAATGCTCCTGCATACAAAATATCTGCAATGGAAGATAAAGAAGCTTCATTTCGCTCAAGGAGCAATGTTCCATTTATCTCTCCCCCCAAGGAAATATCAGGGGTTCCATCCACTGCTGTTAGACTCCAGCCTTCAAGGGAAGTTTGCTCTGTACTATAAAGTTCTATCCATTCGTAATTTGCGCTCTCACTATTCCCCATCCATGCAATCTCACTTATATACACTTCTGCAGATGCAGCAGCTGGCACCAAGAATAAAAGAAAAAGTAATTTACGAATCATCAGCGATGATCTGCTTCAATACCTCCTCAGGAACTTCATTTGTTTTTGCTTTTGGAGCTTCTTTCTTTTCTACGCCAACTTTCTTTAAAGCATCTTTAAGCGGATTAAGTTCAGCTTGCATTCCTTTCGATTCTTTTTTTACCTCCTTCTTTCCACTTTTGCCCGCAACCTTTTGGAGTGTCTCTCTTAATTCACCTAGTGTCTTTTCATTTTTCTTAGGCTCATTCTTTTTTGCTGGAGCATGATTCCCATTTTTGTTCCCATTCTTTTTTGAAACCTTCTTTTCTTCTTTCATTGCTTTTCCTGCAGGCTGCAATGGAGAGAGGCTATCAAAGACAGCTTTCTCAATATTCGCACGATCATGTCCGTATGCTTTTTTAGAGTGTGCGATAACCTCGTCTCGACATGATATATCTGGTGGCTCTATTGGAGGAATAGTGAGAGCTGAAAATGGTTGAGACCCAACACCATTTATCATGAGTGTAAGGTAGATCTGATATTGCCCAAGATTTACAAGATCTTCTTTTGTAAAGTTTGGTGTAAATACTGTCTCTAACACCTCAGCATCAAACGGCCCAACCCTAAAGGATATTGTGGTTCCCACATTTCCAAATACAGCATTTTTAACCTCTTCCTCCATCTGCTCGACATACTGATGAGCAATAATTAGATTCAATTTATACTTACGTGCTTCGGACAAAATTTCTGCAAATGTTTCGTTTGCAAAGTTCTGGAACTCATCTACATAGAAATAAAATGGAGGAAGTTTATTAAGCTCTGCTTTTCGCAGATCAGCTCGACTCATAGCAGCCAAGTACAGACGAGTTGTGAGCATTGATCCTAGAAGCTGCGCATTGGTATCCCCCACCTGTCCCTTTGAGAGGTTAATGATCAAGATCTTTTTCTCATCCATTAACTCTCGAATATCAAAAGAAGATTTCTCTTGCCCAATAATATTTCGAATCACTGGATTACTTGTGAACTGCCCTACTTTGTTTTGAATAGCAGGTGTTGCTTCTTGAGTGAATCGATCTGTGTATCCCGCAAACTCTTTTGTCCAAAAATCTTTTACAACCGGATCAGTAATATGAGAAATTACATCGTTCCTGTAATCCTTATCGACATACATTCTATTTACCCCAAGTAATGTTGCTCCTGGATACTCAAGAAGCGCAAGCAAGGTATTAGTTAGAATGTATTCCATTCGAGCACTCCATGCATCTACCCAAATCTTCTTAAAGGTAGACATGAGACCGCTCACCACAAGGTGTCGCTTGTCATACCCCACATCCTCCATAACATTAAAGGCAATGGGGTTGTCTAAATCAAATGGTGCAAAATACACCACATCTTTAACACGATGCTCAGGAATATAATCTAAAAGAGTTTCAGCTGTCGATCCGTGCGGGTCGATAAAGGCAAGCCCTTCTCCGTTATTGATATCTTGAATAGCAAGATTCTCAAGAAGGGTACTCTTACCCATTCCTGTCTTTCCAATAACGTACATGTGACGTGCTCTGTCCCCTTTTCGTATACCAAAAGGAGTATTCTTTCCACGCGCATCGGCAGCACCAAAATATGTAACCTTATCAAGGTCTTCCATGTCTTTAGTATACAAGAGTTCTGCTACTGTTCAGAGCTTAGCAGTGCTGCCTTTGTGTATTGATTACTTGGATCCCAAAGCATCCAAGAAGTAAGTCCTGCATCATACACCGCTTGTATCTGTGCACGAACTTCCTCAGGCCCATAATTTCCTCCATAGTCAAAGTCCTGAATCCATGGACGAATCTTGTCTATATTATCTACCTCTTTTGGATATAGCGCAGGTGTTGTAGAAGCAATTGCAACAATTCCTTCAAGGGGTACGAGTGTACTTGTTGCAACAAAACGTTTTACCGCCTCATCAAGTGAGATCTTCATCACGTCATACACGCGTTCGTTTGGATTTGTAATACCAAAGAATCCTGAGGGATAGTGTGATGGATAAGTCATTGGTGCAATGTAATCAAAGTATGGGTTTGCATACTCCATAACTTGCCCAATATTTAAATCATCTGTATTTGTTGTAACCATTCCAAAAAGATCAGCTGAAGTTACTGCATCCTTGTGTGTATTCTCCTTTAGGTATGCAAAGAATTTCTTAAGCTCTTTCGCCTTTCCATACTCAGGATCTGCCTTAACTGCACTTTCTGTAATTGGATAATAGATATCTCTCATGTCCCCATCAGACGGATACCGCACATAATCAAAATTAAGTTCATCAAAACCAATTGCATATGATTCATTTCCTAGTTGGATTATGTAATCCCAATATGACTTTGCTCCCACATCTATAAATGAAAGCCCTTTGTGGTCTGTCCATACACTTTTGTCACTTTCTTTTTGCACTGCAATTTCAGGATTCCTTACCGCATAGTACGGATCTTGGAATACAGTAATACGAGCAATGGTGTACACCCCAGCATCGTGGAACATTTTCACTAACTCCTTCATGTCTCTTACAAAACAACCTGTTGCATCATCTTGCTGCAATCTTTTGTCTTTTGCAGCAAAAGCAATTGTTCCACTGAAATCTTTTACATCAATCATTACTGCATTAAGTTCAGTATCAGCAAAAAGCTCCATGAAATGATCTCTGAAGCTTTGCGAGCTTGCCGCACATGCGCTCATATATACCGCTTTTACTGCTTCTGGAGTTTCAATATGCGGAACATTTTCCTGCTGCTCTTCAACAGAATTGAGGAAAACATCACCATTTGCGATAAAAGAGAAATTATTTGTTGGAACGACAATAAGAGCTCCTCCAAGAAGAGCTCCAAAAAACATCATGCTGACCTTAGAAATCATGATTTTCCTCTATTACCTCTTTCTTTGACTCCGGCTTTGGAAGAAGCAACACAAGAAGCAGTACCGCAGCTGCAAACAACTGTATTAAAGCATCCTCAACACCACCAGGAATACCTGAAAATGGCGTCAGAATGATTAAAATCGAAAGAATAATAAGAAGTGTTCGGTACATTTGTACCTACTATACTATTTAGAAGAAACTGCTACAACAAACTCTCCTCGAATATGTTCTTCATTCTCTGTAAAGTATTCAAAAACTTCAGTTGCGCTTCCCTGCACAACCTCTTCATGCATTTTTGTAATCTCACGAAAAATACTCACTTTCTGTCCATCAACCAAAACTTCTTGAAGTGAAGCAAGAGTTTTCATAATTCTGTGTGGAGATTCATAAAAAACCATCGTTCGCTCTGACTGTGCAATTTCAGCAAAAAGTGTCTGTCTTCCCTTCTTGTGTGGCAAGAATCCAAGAAACGTAAACTCGTTTGTTGGAATGCCCGCAATGGAAAGCGCTGCAGTTAGTGCAGATGCTCCTGGCACTGACACAACATTTGCACCCTTTGCTCGAGCATGATGTACAAGCTCGCTCCCTGGATCTGAAATACCAGGAGTTCCCGCATCTGTTACAAGAGCAATATCATCACCCCTTTCTAATTGCTCAACAATTTTTGAAAGCACTGAATCATTACTTTGTGCGTGATATGAAATCAGTGGAGTAGAAATTTCATAATGCTGTAATAGTTTTTTTGTAACTCGTGTATCTTCTGCAGCAATAACTGACACACTAGAAAGCACCTCGATTGCTCGATGCGTCATATCTCCCAGATTTCCAATTGGAGTTGCTACAACAAATAGTGTTCCCATGCAGCTAGCCTACATAAGAGACCTATTCTCCGCAACTATATTCTTCCCTTACTTCAATTGCACGAAGAGGTTTGTCAGTCTTTTTCACAACAACAATATGATATGGATTTGTTAGTGCCCCAGTTGCTGCGCAGTTCTCATCAGGAGAGATGATGATTGTTTCAATCAACCGCTCATCTATTCCCTCAATAATGTCCCGTATATAAATATCATATCCTCCGGATGACTTTACTCCTGCAACAACTGCAATTACGTGATCACGCGTAAAGTTTACAAAAGGTGCATTTTGAGCTGTTGGATCATTCCCATACAACAATTCCCAGAATGCCAAATAATCATCTTTATCTCTAAAGATGTAGTTCTTTCTTTCCACCAATACATCAGTTGGACCATCAATACCTACATCTAATGTTTTAAATGCTGGAGAATAATTAGAACCAAATCCTGGAATAGAATCCCCTTCTACTAAAAGAAAAAGTCCTCCTCCGATGATAAGGCTGAAAAACGTTGCGAGAGCAAGCAACTGTAGTTCTTTCATTACCTACAGTGTACCTTAGGAAAAGTTCACAGAGACGTACTCAGGAACCCAAGTGTAGATATCTCCTGCTCCCATTGTAAAGAGAACTGTGTCCTTACCGCACTCCTCTACGACACTTTGCAGACCTTCCTTACCATCAATAGTTTCTGCGCACCCACCTACTTCATTTATTTTTTCAACCAATGCTTTATTGGTTGTAACACCATCAAACTCTTCTCGTGCTGCAAAAATTGGTGCAACATAAACTTTATCAGCAAGCGCTAGCGACTCTGCAAATCCATCCATAAAGTCACGTGTTCGTGAGTAAAGATGAGGATGAAAGGCAACAACAATTTCCTTGCTTGGGAAATGCTTCTTTACTGCAGCGACTGTCTTCTCTATTGCAGTTGGATGGTGCGCGTAATCGTCATACACTAGAGCTCCTTCGTTTGTCTTCCCTTTAAATTCAAAGCGGCGCCATGTACCTGGGAAACTTTCTAGTCCTTCTTTGTGAGATTCATTTTCCCCCTCTACTGCAATAGCAGTTGCCATGGCAGTTTTTGCATTTTCAATATTAAATTCTCCTGGAATCAATAGCGTGGGTGCTTCCACTTCTGCATAATCAATCACCTTACACTTTGCATGCTCTGAGAGTGCCTGCTCATACTTTCCTGCTTTATTTAAAATAAGCGCCCCGTCCTCTGGAAGTTTTTCTACAAGTTTTTTATATGAACCTACAAGCTGATCAATGTCTTTAAAATAATCTATGTGGTCAAGCTCTATATTTGTAATTGCAAGAATTGTTGGAGAGAGATGTAGGAAATGATCGTTGTACTCACACGCCTCTACAAGCAAATACTCGCTCTCTCCAATCAATACATTTGTATCTGTATCGCGCATGATGCTCCCCACAATTACCGTGGGATTAATATTCTTTAGCATTCGAGCAAGCATTGCTGTTGTGGTTGTCTTTCCGTGAGTCCCGGCAATCGCAATGGTTTTATATTTTTTTGAAACTTCACCGAGCGCTTCAAAGTATGAATACACCGGCACCCCTCTTTTCTTTGCTTCCTCCAAAACCTCTGGGTGATTTGTAAGCCACGCATCACTGTACACAAAAGCATCTGCCTCTGGCAGCTTATCTTTCTCTGAGATAACAGAAACACCCTTCTTTTTTAAAGGGTTAAGTGTCCGAGGACTCTCATTATCCTCTGTTCCTGTTACTTCTTTTCCAAGCCCTACCAAAAGACCTGCAAGTGCTGAAACTCCAGCGCCACCTATACCGATGCAATGAATTTTATTTGCTTCAAGTATGTTCATTTGTGCGCGTACTAGGATTCGAACCTAGGACCTTTCGAGTATCAGTCGAATGCTCTAGCCAACTGAGCTATACGCGCATGATGTACGGGCCATACTAGCAAATATGCTTGTATACAGCAATGATATTAGGGACATGTGGAGAATCCTGTGGACAAAGCGTTTATAACCTCTGTATAGTGAATACGGAAGAAAAGGAGAAGCGTTTGTTCTCACCCTATCATCGTGGACCAACTCGGAATAGAACCTCGCCTATTGATCGCTCGCAAACTCGTTATTGTTCGACGCAACCTGATAAAGACCGTCGACATGAAAACAAACGGCGCATCACAAGACGATATCGTTCCAAGCTGAATCTACATTGAATCCTCGCCTCACACTATGTGAGGCGAGCTTCTTTTATACATGCAAGAAATTGATCATTTCGATCGTATTCATTTTTGAACATTCCAAATGATGCAAACCCCGGACTAAATAGAATTACATCTCCCTCCTCTGCAGTGCCAAACGCTTCAGTAACAGCACTTTGTATAGAATTGTGCTGTTTTTCATCTCTCTCCAACTTTTCTGTACCGGAACCTGCAAGTAATATCACATGATCTGCAGAGTCTAGAACCTCATTAAATCCATCAAGTGGGAGCTCTTTATCTGCCCCTCCTGTAATTACGATTGTCTTCCCTCCCTCTTTTAGTGCAGCAATACCTGCTGCGGTTGCAGCTGGAGTTGTTGAAGTTGAGTCATTAAAAATCTGTACACCATTTACTTCTCCAATATCTTCTAACCTTCCCTCAATTCCTTTGAAGAACATGAATGATTCTTTTATCTGCTCATCAGTAAGTCCGTATATTTTTAGGACATGATATGCACACGCTACGTTCTTTTCATTGTGCTCCCCAATTAAATTTGGGTGCCACGATGGGTCAACATCTCCTCTCCTGGCAACAATATAATTATCCCTATACTCTTTTATTTTCTCCTCCATCTCCTCTCCAATGATAAGCACATCACCGTCTTTTTGATGTAAGAAAATATTTGCCTTATCCTTAAAATAAAGGTCCATGTCGCCCTTATAGTAGTTAAGGTGATCTTCCATAAAGTTTGTAAATACAGCTATATTTGGACTTATTTTTCTATCTCCAAATCCTTGCAGCTGCCAGCTATCAAGCTCAAATACAGCAATGTCTTTCCCTTCTGTTTGATCAAGAAGCTCGAGATTTGAAACTCCTCGTATATTTCCTCCCAAAAGAGAGTTTTCAAGAGCGTGATGAATAAGGTGCGTAACTGTTGTTTTCCCTCGAGTCCCTGTGATTCCAATCATTTTGAGATTACTCAGTTCATGAAAAAGCGCTCCACTCATTACAACCTCTACCCCATGCTCTCTCGCATGATTTATATATTTATTATTAAGCGGAATATCATTTCCTTTAAGAACCATGTCTTTGTTTTCAAAATCTTCCAGACGGTGCTTTCCTAGGACATACGTAATATTTGAAAATTCCTTGAGCTGATCAAGAGATGATCTCAACTCTTCTTCTGTCTTTAGATCAGTTACAAGTAAGTCAGCTCCCTGCTGCGCCAAATACTTTGTGTCCCCTACACCGCGACCAAGGAGTCCTAGACCCATAACTGTTATTTTCTTTCCTGCAAACATATTTGCTTAAGCATACCCTAATCATTGACGGAGTAAACAAAGAGAGGTAATTTGAATATATACGATCTTTGTAGAGCAATGGAGGAATATTTTGTGTAAAGGACAGAATCAGAATCGCTTGAGCCGTCCATCACGAGCACAAACAAATGCAGATGAGAAAGCACCTGGACGTGTTTACAAATTTGGTGCTCAAATGGAACGTACTCGAGAACAAGCGATCGCTGATGATGCTGTCGCCACAAAAAATCTTGGCAGGCCATACTACCGTTAAAAGCCAGTTCTTGAATAAACAAGGCCCGAGCATTCTGCTCGGGCCTTCTGTTTGTGAAGCTTTGGTTATTTCAACCAAAGAAGGTAGTCAACTGTGAGCAGGAAACTGATTCCAGCCACCGCTGACATTCCCAGACACGCAATGATTCCTACGAGCAACAATTTGATGTTGCGCTCGCAACGCTTCATTTCAATTACTTCCGGTGATTCAACCACCGGTACATACAACTGATTCAAAGAAACCTCCCTTACTTCCTATATTTATTATACCACGCATAAATATTTTATGTCAATATACAAAAAACACCCCTGTTGAGGTGTTTTTTGCAATACTAGAGTACGAAAATGACATATTCTCTTTCGTTCCGCCTATTCACCATTATGTTGCGAATTCCACAACACAATGTCCCATTTCTGACTATATGGGGAGCCAAGCACCATTTAAGGATGTGTGCTATCTCCTCACAATAAATTGTGATCGCCATAACCTCGTACTATGTACGAGAATCCACTTGGAATTGATCCACGACCAGCTTCCGCTAGCCGTGCCTTGTTACGACTTAGTCCTTGTCATTGAATTTGCCTTAGGTCCAGATTAACTGGAACGTCGGGCACCCCCAACTCCCTTGACTTGACGGGCGGTGAGTACAAGACTTGAGAACGTATTCACCGTGGTGTTGCTGACCCACGATTACTAGCGATTCCGACTTCATGAGGTCGAGTTTCAGACCTCAATCCGGATTGAGATTGGTTTTAATAGATTTGCTCCGGGTTACCCCATTGCGTCTCATTGTACCAACCATTGTATCACGCGTGCAGCCCAGGGTATCAAGGGACATGCTGACCTGGCGTCATCCCCACCTTCCTCTCCCGTGAGGGAGCAGTCTCGCCTGACACTTATAACAGGCAACGAGGGTTGCGTTCGTTACCCCACTTAAGGGAACAGTTCAAACCACGAACTGACGACGGCCATGCATCACCTGTCCAGCACCCTCGAAGGCTATTCTAGTTTCTTAGAATATGCAGCTGGATTTCTAACCCTGGTAAGGTTCTTCGCTTAGCGACGAATTAAGCCGCATGATCCACCGCTTGTGCAAGTCCCCGTCTATTCCTTTGAGTTTTAAGCTTGCGCTCGTACTACCCAGGCGGCTCGCTTACCGCGTTAGCTTAGCCTCCGAGAGGGTCGATACTCCCGAAAGCGAGCGAGCAGCGTTTAGGGCCAGGACTACCGGGGTATCTAATCCCGTTCGCTACCCTGGCTTTCGTCCATCAGTGTCAGGAATATACCAGTTGAGTGCCTTCGCCTTTGGTGTTCCCCACGATATCAACGGATTTCACCCCTACACCGTGAGTTCCCTCAACCTCTTATATCCTCTAGTTATACCGTTTCCCCCGCAGACTATAGGTTAAGCCTATAGATTTAACGAGAGACTAATATAACCACCTACGGACCCTTTACGCCCAGTGATTCCGGGTAACGCTTGAGGCTTCTGTATTACCGCTCCTGCTGGCACAGAATTAGGAGCCCCTTATTCATGAGGTACTGTCAATAAACTTCATCCCTCATAAAAGGTGTTTACGTCCCAAAGGACTTCATCCACCACGCGGCGTCGCTCCGTCAGACTTTCGTCCA
>CEQS01071400.1_pt1 | contig 41044 bp, 32 predicted proteins | sample 530981 | NCBI WGS metagenome assembly CEQS01 (sample SAMEA2621176, study PRJEB7988) | marine metagenome | biome: marine biome (ENVO:00000447); feature: mesopelagic zone (ENVO:00000213); material: "saline water (ENVO:00002010), including plankton (ENVO:xxxxxxxx)" | depth 800 m
GTCCGCGTGTTGCTGAAGCTTTTGCGGAAGCATAAAGCAGGAATCTCGAAATATTATGTTTGAGATTCCTGTTTCCGCATCGCTGCACAGGAATGACGACTATTCCAACATTTTCCCTTTTTAAAAATCGAGTAAACTAATCCAATCACTCTTTGTGTCCAATTCCAGACAACGTCTAAAATTCAATCAGACTTTTTTTGTTAAGGTTTTATGGATAAAATCGTAATCATAGGAAATGGGGTATCAGGTGTGACTACCGCACGTCACGTTAGAAAACGCGACCCCAATGCTGAAATCGTAATTGTTGGTTCAGAAACCAAATACTTCTTTGCCCGAACTGCGCTTATGTATGTGTTTATGGGTCACATGAAGTTTGAGCATACCAAACCCTATGAGGATTCATTTTGGGAGAAGAACCGAATAGAACTTTGCTTTGCCCATGTTAATGAGGTTGATTTCGAAAATAAATCTCTCCATTTGGAGAATGGCAAAACCATACACTACGATAAGTTGGTGTTGGGAGTAGGTTCCAAGCCAAGAAAATTTGGTTGGAAGGGTGAAGATTTACCTGGAGTTCAGGGGTTGTATTCCTGCCAGGATTTAATGCAACTTGAAGAGAATACCGCCGGGATTAAAAGTGCTGTGGTAGTAGGAGGTGGACTCATTGGGGTTGAATTGGTTGAAATGCTGAGATCCAGGAATATTGAAGTTACTTTCCTAATTCGGGAGCCTTATTTTATGGCAGGCCTGGTCGGTAGTGGAGAGTCAGAGATGTTGATGGACCACATGGAGGAACATGAGGTTAATGTTAAGGTCAATTCGTCGTTGCAGGAAATTACTTCAGACAATAATGGACGTGCAAATGGAGTTATTACCGAGAATGGAGAGCATATTCCTTGTCAGATGGTAGGATTAACCATTGGAGTAACTCCTAATATTTCATTTTTGGAAAATACAAGCCTGGAGATGAATCAGGGGATTTTAGTTGATCCCTTTCTACAAACCAATCATAGCGATGTTTTTGCCATTGGCGATTGTGTTGAATTTAGAACAGCTCCTCCTGGAAGAAGAAAGATTGAACAAGTATGGTATACCGGAAGAATGATGGGTGAAACCGTGGCAGAAACATTAACCGGAACCCCACGAAAGTATTTACCGGGCCAGTGGTTTAATAGTGCCAAATTCTTTGATATAGAATATCAAACTTATGGATCTGTTTCGGATCAATTGCCAGAAGGGCAACACGAGTTTTTTTGGAAGCATTCCAACGAAAACAAGTCTTTTCGATTGGTATTTGACTCATCCGATAATCGTTTTATCGGCCTGAATGTGTTTGGAATGCGTATGAGGCATGAGGTTATTGACCGTTGGTTAAATGAGAATGCATCGGCAGACTATTGTATGGAGCATTTGAACGATGCCTGGTTCGATCCCGAATTGTATAGAAACGATTTTCAGGAATTTGTAACAAAATACAATCAGGAGTTTAACAAGGATATTCACTTGAAGTCTAAAAGTTGGAGCAGGATATTGGAACGAATAAAGGTGTAGAAATTGAATACGGCTGAACCTAAATATCGCATTACCGGTAAATCCATTGGATTGGGGTTAACTGCCATTGCATTAGTTGTTTTGCTCTTGGCAGCATTCAACCTTGACTTACCTTCTATTGCCCTCATTCTGGTGCTTGTAACACTTCCACTCGGCATGATTGTATTTGGTTACAGTTCTTATTTGGGATTACCCATTGGAATTAAAAACGATGGAGTCTGGACCCGATCGCTTTCCAATCGAGGATTATCGGCCTGGATCATTGGCGTTGGACTAACTACTTTTTATGTACTTCTATACTGGTTTCCAGAAATTTTGGGTCAAGGCGCTGACGGGGCTAAGAACTATGGATTAATAGGTTTTTTTGATCCCCTAAGCTACGCCATTAAAGGTAGCCCGGCATCGCAGTGGTTTGTTTATGGTACGTTGTATAGTATAGCCATTCTGGGCCTGGGAATAAAGTTCATTTTTAAATACCGACACAACCGATATCAATTTTGGAGAACGGTTTCTGTTATCATAGCACAATTGGTGCTGGCTTATTTTATTCCTGAAATTCTCGAAGGAATGAACCAGGACAAGCCCTATTTTGCCAAAGACCTGAAATACTTTTTTCCACTCAATTATTACTTCTTCGAAGACTGGCACTTAAACAACATGATGGCTTCCGAATCAGGTACGCTGGGTATGTTTTATTTTTTGTGGGGATTGGTTGGCTTTTTGGTGGTGACCCCCTTTCTGACCTACTTCGTTGGCAAACGATGGTATTGCAGTTGGGTTTGCGGTTGTGGAGGGTTAGCTGAAACCGCCGGGGATTCGTTTCGCCAATTGTCGGATAAGTCGCTGCGATCCTGGAAGTTGGAGCGTTGGCTTATACATGGTGTTCTGGCTTATATCTTAATTGTAACGGGGGTTGTTTTATACGGATACTTTGCAAACTCATACAATTTCATGGGATTAGATATTTACACCTATTTCCGAAAGCCCTATGCCTTTGTCATCGGCGCTGCATTTTCTGGAGTGATAGGAGTTGGTTTCTACCCCTTATTGGGAAATCGGGTATGGTGCCGTTTTGGTTGTCCTATGGCGGCGTATATGGGAATTTTTCAACGATTCAAATCCAGGTTTAGAATTACAACCAATGGTGGACAGTGTATCAGTTGTGGGAATTGTTCTACCTACTGCGAGCAGGGAATTGATGTTCGTTGGTATGCCCAACGAGGGCAAAATGTGATTCGCGCTTCCTGTGTGGGATGTGGAATCTGTAGCGCTGTTTGTCCACGGGGAGTACTCAAATTAGAGAATGGGCCGGAAGAAGGAAGAATCAATGAAAACCCAATTATTATTGGTAATGATGGAATTCGACTTAAAAACTAGGCCATGTTAAAACGAATTTTGGTCGGTATTCAGGTCATCCTGGTTTTGTTGGTTGTCATTGGATTCATTTCAAAACCTAAGTTTATGGATGTTTCCGATTGGGGAAAAACCAATTGGGATACGGTTCCTGCTTATACCAAAACTTACCATTCCAACGGTGAGTTAGAGTCGGAGGGAAGATTATTGGATGAAAACCGGACCGAATGGTGGATTGAGTACTACGAAACCGGAGCCAAAAAAGAAGAAGGAAATTATCTCAAGGGAATTAAAACCGGATTTTGGACCAACTACTTTCTCAATCAAAAAGTGAAATCTAAGGGAGAGTACCGCAACGGTAAAAAGTATGGTCTCTGGAAGCAATTTTACGAGGATGGCCAATTGGAATTGGAGGGCTATTTTGATTACGATGAAAAAGTAGCCTGGTGGAGAAGGTATTATCCCAATGGAAATATGCAGTGGTTGGGGGAGTTTCAGTCCAATCAAAGACAGGGGTTTTGGAAAATATTTCACGTGACCGGGTACGTGGAATACGAAGGTTATTACTACCTGGGAAAGAAAAACGGACCCTGGAAACAACTGGACAATCGGGGAAATACCCTGGTTCAGGGTGAATATTCCGGCGGTAAAAAGTCCGGATTTTGGAAATATTATTCTACTGGTAAAATCCAGGAAGAAGGTGAATATTTGCTGGACGAAAAAGTGGGCGTTTGGAAACGCTATGATGGAGATCGGGTAGAGGAGACTAATTGGAGCAGGTAGATCAAAAAGTACGAGTGATCATTCCGGCATTTAACGAGGAAAATGCGGTTGGAAAAGTAATTCGGGAAATTCCAAAGGAATGGGTTGACGAAGTAATTGTCGTCGATAACAACTCATCAGATTCTACCATTTCAAGAGCAAAGCAAGCGGGAGCAACCGTCTTACAAGAGTCCTTTCAGGGGTATGGTGCAGCCTGCCTTAAGGGTTTGTCTTACCTGCAAAAGATTGAAGCAAAAACAGATATCGTAGTATTTATTGATGCCGATTATTCGGATTATCCTGAACAACTGCCTTCGTTAATCAAACCTATTTTACAGGACGGTTTTGATTTAGTGATCGGAAGCCGGGCGTTGGGCGCCCGACAAAAAGGATCGATGACCATTCCACAGGTATTCGGAAATTGGTTAGCAACCACTTTAATTCGTCTGTTTTTCAATTATCGGTTTACCGACCTGGGTCCCTTTCGAGTCATTCGCTGGTCTCGACTGCAGGAAATTAATATGCAGGACCGAACCTATGGCTGGACGGTGGAAATGCAGGTAAAAGCGTTGAAGCATGGGTTAAAGTGTACCGAAGTGCCGGTGGATTACCGAAACAGAGTAGGGGTGTCAAAAATATCAGGAACAATAAAGGGTACTTTGTTGGCGGGGTACAAAATAATAACCACAATTTTTAAATTTTTGTAGCATGCATGTACTCATCTGGTTTTTATTTTTCCTGTACGGGGCCATGCTCCTGTTTATTTTTCTGTATTCGTCTGTACAGTTCTACCTGGCACTGAAGCATTACTTCAAGAAATCCAACGACCAGGTCCCCGAATTGACTTCCTTCCCTAAGGTAACCGTTCAGCTTCCCATTTACAATGAGAAATACGTGGTTGAACGATTAATCCGTGCCGTTGCAAAATTGGATTACCCAACCGATCAGTTAGAGATTCAGGTACTTGATGACTCAACCGATGAGACGATAGACCTGATTAATGATATTGTGCAACAGTTTAGAAATGAAGGGAATAATATTGTAGTTGTTAGAAGGGAAAATCGAACTGGCTTTAAAGCGGGTGCGCTAGCCCATGGACTTACCAGATGTGAAGGGAAATTCGTCGCCATTTTTGATGCCGATTTTATTCCCAAATCGGATTTTCTATTAAAAACACTGCCCTACTTTCAGGATAAAAACATTGGATTGGTTCAAACCCGCTGGGAGCACATCAACAAAAACTACAATTGGTTGACTCAACTTCAGGCATTTGGTTTGGATGCTCACTTTAGTGTTGAGCAGGATGGAAGAAACTCCCAGGGTCATTTTATAAACTTCAACGGAACCGCTGGAGTGTGGAGGAAGGAAACCATTGAAGATGCCGGTGGTTGGCAGAGCGATACGCTTACCGAAGACCTGGATTTGAGCTATCGGGCGCAGTTAAAGGGCTGGAAGTTTAAGTATTTAAAAGACCAGGGAACACCGGCCGAATTGCCTGCGGCGATGAACGCATTAAAAACGCAACAATACCGATGGACGAAAGGAGGGGCAGAATGTGCGGTAAAGAATCTACCTCCGGTTCTTCGACAAAAAGAATTGCCCTGGAGTACGAAAGTTCATGCGTCTTTTCATTTGCTGAATACCCTGGTTTTTGTTTGCATTTTGCTTACCGGAGTGCTTAGCCTTCCCATGTTGTTGATTAAGGGGAACTTTGAACAGTACGACTTTATTTTCGAAGTAGCGAGCATATTTACCATCAGTTTGTTTTTCCTGGCCTTTTTCTATTGGGTTTCGAGCCGTGACCAGGCTGGAAGTAAACCCTTGTCCTTTATACAGTATTTAATTCGCTTTCCCTTTTTTATGTCGGTTTATATGGGCCTAAGCCTACACAATGCCATCGCGGTATTGGAAGGATACCTGGGAAGAAAAACCTCTTTTGTGCGGACACCTAAATTTAATCTGGTAGAAGAAGGAGATTCCTGGAAGGGAAATAAATACCTCAGGAAGAACGTAAACCCATTAACCTATTGGGAGATTTTATTATCGGGCTATTTTATTGTTTCCATTGCCATTGGCTTTCAATACAATGATTTGGGATTATTGCCCTTTCACCTGATGTTAGGTGGTGGTTTTTTAATGGTGGCTGTTTTTTCTTTTCGGCATAGGTCGGGGAGGGTTTAGTATTTGTTTTAGCAGCCCTTCTTCAAATTTATGTTGCAGTATATCTATTGTTTTATCGTCTGAATTTGAGTATCCACCTTTGTTGTTCTTTAAATCAAAAACTCCAATTAATGAAATTTCTATAGATTCCTGAAATTTCATTGAATATGCCAATTGATATGAACAACTATCAGAATCTAGAATACTAAAATGAACACTGTAATTATTTGGGTATTCTCCCGTTGTATCTTTTAATCCAAATTGATATTCATAAGTACTCTGAATTAAATTCAGATTTTCAATTAATTGGATTTCTAATCCCTCATATTCATATTCCTCAATAGGTGGGTACACGTATGTGAAATAGCCTATTAGTATTAACCAACCTCCAATGATGACCATGAGTCCAACTATTACAATTCCCAATATGGTTTTAAATAGTTTCATTTTTATGGCCATTGTTGGTGGTAGTTTTTATTGCCTTCTTGAAATAACTGGATACCAATGAATATTGTAGTTGGTCAACAGTATATTATAGACAGCTTTTACTAATTCAATGGGATTATTATCATTTAACGGTATGTCGCCTTGAATCCCGATTTCATTTGAACCTAAAATTTCACTGATGCGCTTTGCTTGTTTAAATATTGTGAACCTACTACCCTTCTGCACTTCAAAAAGTTCAATTGGGCTTATCGTTCTTTCTTTTTTTATTTCCTTTGGTTCGGAAAATAGTTTACCCCAATTAAAATTTGGGCGATAAATTAATTGATGATGCCCGCTTCCATGATTTGGGAAGTTTCGAATTGGAAATAATGATGATGAACTTACAATTCTGTCGAATTGATAATTAGTTGAAAGTGCATAGTCTGTGTGGAAATTAGGAGTCGCGTAGTATACCTTATTAAATGGGTCAGTTTGTAAATCTTTTAGTAGTTCAAATTGTCTTGAATTAGTGTTTACTTTAATTCTGTAATATGGCATATTATAAACAGGCCATTGTCTTGGGTTTTTTGCATTTCTACGAGTGATATGTTTCGGAATTTTAAATTGAAAATAGATGTTCCCGTCTATATTTACATCATAACCGCCACCATCTCGACCTTCAATGACCGTATTAGGAAATATTGGCAAAGGTATAATAGGGAAAAACCTTTTTAAGTATTCAAAGGTGAAGCAGAAGGAATATTGGGTTTCTGAAAAATCGCAATCCATTTATATAGTTTTTTTATTCATTTTCCTGTACTGGAGCCCCCTCTGCTTCTTGAATTTCTGGCTCTTCAATATGGGGAACTTCAAAAATTATTGGAACATTAGACTTAAAGGCTTTACCTGCTGCAATTGCTTGTCTGAATTTCAACTTGTTTAAACTACCCACTATTTCTTGTCCAAAGTAGTTTGAAAGAAAGTCGCTACTTGTTTTGTCAAATTCTTGAAATGAAACGATAGTATTACACTGTGTCAGGATTGTTTTGGATACGTTAGCAGTTCTTTGGGCAATTACCATAAGTCCAACGTTATATTTCCTTCCTTGTAAAGCAATTTGGGCGATGCTGTTAAGTAATGGCTGAGAAACTTTGTCACTTACACCGGAGAAGTTCCATTCAGGTACAATCGTGTGAGCTTCTTCTAGTACGATACAAATTCTCTTACCAAAACTTTTTTCCTTTTTAGCTATATGAAATAGAAGGCGAAAAAAGGATTTTGTATAGGTGAGTACTCCTGAAGTGTTTTCAACATGCGGTAATTCAAAAATCGATAATTTCTTGTTTCCCTTCAAAAAATTACAGATTTCAGCGTGCATTTCTTCAGCAATTTCTTTTCGAAGGACTCTGCTTTCATCATTGTCTTTATTGTAATTATTGGCAACAATTCGTTCAATTGTATCAATTTTTTTGAATAAAGATTCAGACTTCTCATCACTTATAACTCTCTCAGGTTGGTAATCGCTAAACTTCCCAAGATATTCACCCGTAAAATCTATACAAATGACTTTGGTGTCGTTATCAGTAAGGTATTGTCTAATTAAGTTTCTAGCAAAAATAGACTTTCCTGTACCGGTCACACCAATAATTGCAGTGTGGTGTGTTATAGCTACATTCTTGTCGATTATTACAGGGTAATTTGTGCCTGGAATGCTACCAATAATGTATTCTTCATCCTTTATTGCTGGGATTTCAATGTCAGCAGTTATATAAACAGGACTATTGATTTCAGGAACCCATCCAAATTGCTCAAATTGGCATTTTTCTGTGTTCCAAGTTCCTAATTGAATAGCTTCTCCAACAATTAATCCCGTTTGATTCTTTTGTTCTAATTGTTCAATTCTGGTAATCCCTTCAACCACTTGATAGAGAACCTTTTGCTTTTGGACTGTTACTTCAAGCAATTGCCCTTCCTGAATGTCAATTCTTGAGTTGTAAACGAATCTAATTTTCGAGATTACGGTGTTCTCAGTAATAATACCAACCAATCTGTTCAAGTAATCATTTTCAGGAATATTGTGTATCCTATAGACTATGTCAGAAGCATGGTTAGAATGGATATTTTGGTTATCAAAAATTCTTTCTATTTCGCCATTAGAAAGGACTTTAACCCATTGCTCTTGCTTCAAAAGATAGGTGTCTATTAATAAACCTTTTCTTAGCTTGTCATCTGTAGAGTACTTAAACTCCACAAAGTCGAAAATCCTTGCTTGCGTGATTCTGTCTTTAACATTAAAGAGTTTTACGAGAAATGTATTTTTAGATTGAACGCCAAAGATTTGTCCAAGAGCTAATTGATTATTCTTTTCTTTTTGTAAGGTCAATAAATCTTCAATTGCTTTTGCCAAAGAGGGGATATTAAGTATAATGAAGACAATCCAAAAAACCAGTAGACCATTGAATTGATTGGTATCGGCACCAAACTGTTTATATGCACCCCAAATGAAAAATGCTGAAAAAATCGATTCCGGTCGACCTAACTGTCTGTTAAGTCGAGAGAATAGTTTTACCCATTTGTTTTCATCAACAAGAGCTTTTTGTCTAACCCAAAGCAGAATGTAGCTGCTTGTCAAAAGATAAATGGTCAGCCCAAAAAAGATCCAAAACAAATAGTCTCTATTGGTTTGTTCTACTAGAAGAAGTGAGATTCCAGCAGTTACTGCATTGATAAAAATATTTGAGTCTTTTGACCAGTGAGGCTGGTCAACTAAAGAAAGTAGAATTAAGAGAAGAGCACCTGAAGTAAACCAAAAGTCGTTAATCAAGAATTTGAAGTCGTTAGTATTGAAGTACCCAACTGTTATCAAGCTTACAGTAGCTAGAATTATTAATGTCAGTCTATATTTCTTACTCATTTTGATTTTTTAATCACCTACCAACAAGTTTAGATAATAATGAAGCGCGATTTTGTGGAAAACCCTAATTCTAAGCTATACCTTATACTTTTTAAGCGATAGCTTAGTCGGGGTTCCCTGGGCTTAAATTTTTAGATTGCTATATTCGATGAGTCCTTAAACCGGTGGGTTCTTAGCCCAAATTAATGCGTAGCCACCTCAAAAAAATTATGTAACGGGGTTTTGGTTTTTGAGGTGTAGCCGGTTTCAGAAAAAAAACCTGGTGTAGCCGGGTGTCTCAAAAAAAAGTGTAGCCGATCTTTTTATTTTTTAGCGTAGCCGGGGTTGAGAAAAGGGTGTAGCCGGGTCTAAAAGTTTTAAGTGTAGCCGGGTATTGAGAAAAAAACGTAGCCGCTTTTTATTTTTTTAAAGTGCTACACCCATTTACAAAAGGTGTAGCAGGTAAATAACTTAGGTGATGCTGGCCACGCCATCGCGCGAAAACTTTTGGACACGTAATAATTAAAGGGTTAATTCGGCAATACCTCACAACTAAATCCATGGGCTTGGATCAGTTGGATAACGTCCTCTTCTGTGAGCATGTTTTTGGCTTCAATGCGAAGTACATTGTCAATGTCTTCTGTATCGACCGACCAATCCGATATATGAGGGTGAGTGCTCAAGACCGATTGAATGCTTTCTACCTGAAGCTCATCCCTAAGATTGGTTTTGAGTATTATTAAGTTCATCTTATTTAATTGAGTTCAAAAATATTCGCTAACAGCTTTTTTTCATTTTTTCGTCGGGTACATAATTAAAAACCTGGTCAAGGGTAGTGCCAAATACATATGCAATACGAAAGGCCAACTCAAGCGTTGGAGAGTATTTCGATTTTTCAATGGCAACTATGGTTTGCCGGGTAACACCAACCTTATCCGCCAGTTCCTGCTGAGTCATTTCATCAGCCAGGAAACGCAGCTTTCTAATTTCGTTATTGATCTGAAGTTTTCCCATATTAAAATCCTCGCTTGTAGTAATAGAAATTAGAGGCACTCCACATAATTGAACTAAGCAATTGTGATATGATCAGAATATTAAACAGATAGTAGGCGGGCCACCCCAGGGCTAAAGAGACCATGCTCAACATATACCCAAAGGTGAATACCATAAAGGAGTTTTGATTGGATCGGAGTTCAACGAGTTTATCGCGTTCGTCCGTATCGTAGGTTGGTTTTTCGTTGGCGGTAATGGTATAGAAAATACCGAAGAGGATATGACTGATGATGTTTACCACAATAATGGTGGGTAGTATAAGTAAGGCGGTTATTCCCCAGAATTGAAAGTCAATGTCTGGGTTTAGGCTTTGTTCGCTATGGATCCCGAAGACGTATATGCAATAGAAACCAACAATAATCACGGTAGCCAACATGGTTACCAAACTCTTTTTCTCCTGAAATGACATTTTTTAGCGTGTTAAAAATAATTGACGCAAAGTTAATAATATTTTACTAAATGTAAAAAATATTTTACATTTAGTTTTTTCATAAAACTGGCTCCTTTAAACTTAGTAATGGATTGTCTTTATCTTGTCACTCTTTAATAGATTCTTTTGGTAAAACAACCTACCAGTTTGCTCTTCGAAGGCCTTATTTTATCCGGGAAATTGGTAAGCCGAAAGCGTAGCAATTTAGCTTTTTGCAAAAGCGTCAAGGATCAAATGCAGCCAAGAAGAGTAAACGATGCCCGTGGCATGAGCGAAAAATTAATAACCTACATAATAAAGGCACTATTAAAGAACAGTGTGGGGATTCTATTATCCCTAAATAATAAAGTTTGCTGCTTCGCGCCGCCTCATGCCTTGCTCCGCTGAAGCTACGCGAAGGCGATGCAGGCTAGGCAATTTCTTTTGGCCAAAGCCCTAAAAGAAATCAAAAGTGCTTTTTCAGATTTTCAAGGAGCCTAGCTCCGCTAACATTCCAGCTTTCACCTTCATACTCTTTCTTCCTTCGGAAGACGCAATTCCGGTGAGCTTTCATTGGCTCTGCGAAAATCTTTGAAATTCGTCTAAGTAGTCAAATTTGTGAGAATTAATAAATGTTTTCATGAATGTTCTTAAACATGGAGCATAAAAAAGCCCTACCGATTGTTCGATAGGGCTTTTCAAGAAAATTATGTTCTTATTCTCTAGTAGTAATGCAGCCTTCTAACCTTAGCAATATACTTCGCTAAGCGAATCACCTGTTTGGTGTAACCAAACTCATTGTCGTACCATACATAAAGAATGATGTTCTTACCATCGTTGCTTACAATAGTAGCAGGAGAATCGAATACCGAACAACAAGTGTTACCAATGATATCGTTAGAAACCATTTCTTCGTCCATGGAGAAGAAAATCTGATTAACCAGGTTACCTTCTAAAGCAGCGCTTTTTAATAAAGCGTTTACTTCGTCTCGCGTAGTTTCCTTATTAACCGAAAGACTTAAAATCGCCAATGATCCATTTGGAGTAGGAACACGAACCGCATTTGCAGTTAATTTATTTTCAAAACTTGGAATTACCTTGGTTACCGCTTTTCCGGCACCGGTAGAAGTAATTACCATGTTAATGGCAGCAGAACGACCACGACGTGGTTTCTTGTGCATGTTGTCCAACAAGTTTTGATCGTTGGTGTAAGCATGAACCGTTTCAATGTGTCCTTTTTCAACGCCCAATTTGTCTTCAATTACTTTTAGTACAGGACTAATTGCATTGGTAGTACAAGAGGCTGCCGAGTATATTGTTTCTGTATCTATGTTAACCGTATCTTGATTAATAGCATAAACAATATTTGGAATTTCTTTACCCGGAGCAGTCAATAATACTTTATGTACCCCTTTTGCCTGGGTGTGTCTTGAAAGCGCCTCACGGTTTGTAAATACACCCGTGTTGTCAATCAATAAACAATCGTGAATTCCATAAGCCGTATAGTCAGGATCTTCAGGTTGTTTTGCTTCTATGATGTGAATTTGCTGACCATTTAGAACAATGCATCTGTTTTCCAAATCAACATCTACCGTTCCTTCAAATGGCCCATGAACTGAATCGTTTTGGAGAAGAGCAGCACGCTTTAAAATTTGTGCGTCATTTACTGTTCTGGTAACGATAGCTCTTAATCTCAATTGCTGTCCCTTACCGGCTTGTTTTACCAACTCACGAGCTGCTAATCTACCAATACGACCAAAACCATACAATACAACGTCGACCGGCTCAATGTGGTTATCGCCGTTAGCAATGATATTACCCAATTTGTCATTTAGAAAATCTTGCTTTGAAGCATAATTGTTTTGCTCCTGGCCATACTCGTAACTAAGCTTTCCTATGTCAATTTTGGCGGGAGCCAAATCCATTTCGCAAAGCAGTTTTGCAAGGCGTGAAGAATGCCTGACGTTGATGGGCTTTTCAACCACCTTACCAGCATACTTGTGCAGTCTTAATATTTCAGATGAACTGTGATCAAGCAAGTGATTTCTGAATAAAACCAACTCAACTTGTTTTTCGTACATTAAAGTGCCAACCGCTGCGATTAGTTCAATAGCCGCTCTCTCTTTTTCAAGATGCTCGTCTAATGTCTTACTATACTTAGCAACCGTTGTATTTGACTCTGACATTTTTATTGAAATTTTATTATAAAAAAAGCGCCTTTTTCCTCCTCGAAAAAGACGCTGCAAAAGTAGTTCTTTTTTGCCAAGACACCGGCAGATTTGTACGCTGAAATGTTCAGATTTACCCTAAGTATTCTTTCAGCAATTTGCTTCTCGATTTTTGCCTCAATCGCCTGATAGCCTTTTCTTTTAATTGTCTTACTCTTTCGCGGGTAAGATCAAACATAGCTCCTATTTCATCCAGCGTATGTTCTTTCACTCCACCAATGCCGTAAAACAGGTGAATCACTTCTCGTTCGCGTTCGGATAAGGTAGTTAACGATCGTTCAATTTCCAGGGCAAGACTTTCCTTGATTAAATAACCATCCGTTCTGCCATTGTCTTTGTTTGGTAGTATGTCAATCATAGAAAAATCTTCGCCTTCTCTCAAAGGCGCATCTACCGAAACATGTCTGCTTGATATTTTCATGGTAGCCATCACCTTGTCTGACCCCATTTCCAGATGATCTGCAATTTCAGATGCGGAAGGAGGACGTTCCAGTTCCTGCTCTAGTCTTGAATAGCTTTTGTTTATTTTGGATAATGAACCTACCTGGTTGAGGGGTAGACGCACTATACGAGCCTGGTCGGCTAGCGCCTGAAGAATGGATTGTCGAATCCACCATACAGCGTAAGAAATAAATTTAAATCCACGGGTTTCGTCAAAACGTCCAGCCGCTTTTATTAGCCCTAAGTTTCCTTCATTGATCAAATCGGGCAAACTCAATCCCTGGTTTTGGTATTGTTTAGACACGGATACAACAAACCGCAGGTTTGCTTTAACCAATTTGTCCAATGCCCTTTCGTCACCTTCTTTAATTCGGACCGCCAGGGCAACCTCTTCCTCAGCCGTAATCATTTCTTCACGGCTAATATCAGACAAGTATTTGTCTAGCGACTTATCCTGTCTGTTAGTGATCGACTTGGTAATCTTCAGCTGTCTCATTTCTTTTTCACGTTTAAGTTAACATTCAACGATCACCTGATGCAATCTGATTTACCCTTTTTATAACCCTATGCCATAGTAGGCTTGCCTTCCATTGGGATAAATTCCCTCAAAAAGAACGCCTCCTGATTTACCTGACAAGGCATTTATTAAATCGTTGGGCGTGTTTACCCTTTTTCCATCAACTTTTCTAATAATAAATTTTTCTTTTACCCCTGCTTTCATCATTTTTCCGGGCCTAAGGTTCATAACCTGTACCCCGTAGGAGATGCCTAACCGGTTCTTCATTTTGTTAGTAGCAGTCTCAAAATCAGCCCCTAAGGAAGCTGTAAGATCTAATTCTGCTTTTTCAATAACGTCTGTATTTCCATGTTGATTTCTCAAAACGAGTTTGGTGCTTTGCTCTTCATTATTTCGTAGAAATGTCACGGAGATTTCATCTCCGGGGCGATAACTACTTACTTGTTCCTGCAATTCTGCAACCGTGTTTACCGTCTTTCCATTTATTTTGGTAATTACATCACCCGATTTAAGGTCCGATTGTTTGGCCGCACCTTTTTCTGCCAAACCCGCAACGTAAACTCCATCTTTATGGGTTAAGCTTTTTTCGCTTATCAACTGGCTATTCAAATTGCGGATGGAAACACCCAAAAAAGCACGTTGAACCGATCCGAATTCCATGATATCCTGTACCACTTTTCGGGTAATGTTGGAAGGAATAGCGAAAGAATAACCAATGAATGATCCGGTATTGGATTTGATCGCTGCATTAATTCCAATCAGGTCACCAGCGGTATTTACCAATGCGCCACCACTATTGCCCGGATTAACTACTGCATCGGTTTGTATAAAAGATTCCACAGGGCTTATTCCTGATTGTGGGTTCGCTCGAAGTATATTTATGTCCCTTCCTTTTGCGCTAATAATTCCTGCAGTTACTGTTGAGTTGAGGTTAAATGGATTCCCTACGGCCAATACCCATTCACCTACTTTCACATCTTCTGAATTGGCATAGCTTAGGAAGGGTAAGCCTTCGGCTTCAATTTTAATAAGTGCTAAATCCGTTGAAGGGTCAGACCCAATAATCTTGGCATTATACACATCCCGGTTATGAAGGGTAATCTGAATTTCCTGAGCACCATCGACCACATGGTGATTAGTTACGATATATCCGTCTTCAGAAATAATTACACCGGAACCGGTTCCTTCCGCTGGCATCGGTTGAGTGTTACCATAAAACAGGTCAAATAGGGTAGCCGGTTGTTGACCTTGAAAAACCATCCGTACATGAACCACTGATTCGAGTGACTTTTCAGCGGCGGCGCTTAGGTCATTGGCACAATTACCAGCCTCGGCAAATCTCACCTGCTGGGAATGCACCGCGGGTTGCTGAACAATACGTTCAGTTACCACCTGTGGCTTTTGTAAATGACTAAAAGAAGCTACGGCAATTAATCCTCCAATAAAGGCACTACTTAAAGGGACAATAATTTTTCTCATTTTTTTAATTTGTTTTAGTTTGATACCGATACATTAATAACTCCATTCCTTAATCTGAGTTCACTAATTCAGGTTAACTTTTGTTAACACGCTGATATTCAGAATGTAAAATTAGAATTTACAAATCTTATACCGGATGTTAAATCCCGCTAAACCATCTAAAAAAACTTAATTTTAGCGTCGATTATTAGAAGCGATAGATGGAATTTTGGAAGTATCAGGGAGCTGGAAATGATTTTGTGATGGTGGATGATCGTCAAAACAAATTTGATGAAACTGATAATCAACTGATCGAGAAACTGTGTGACAGACGATTTGGAATTGGCGCTGATGGTTTGATCTTACTGCGCAATATGGGATCGCAATTGGAAATGGTTTATTTCAATTCCGATGGACATTCAAGTTCAATGTGTGGAAACGGTGGACGATGTTTTACTGCTTTTGCAAATTTCCTGGGCCTGGTTGATAACAATGAATTGGAGTTTCTTGCGATCGATGGAATGCATGAAGCTAAAATTGAAGGAGAGTTGATTGATCTAAAAATGATTGATGTGCATTCGGTTGAATCGATCCGAAACGATTTTTTCCTGGATACTGGTTCTCCACATTACGTAGTTGATAGTGGAAATATTGGTGATCTGGATATTGTTCAGGAAGCGCACAAGATTCGATACAGTTCCAGGTTTCAGGATGAAGGTACCAATGTGAATTTTGTTGAATTTAACCCAGGACAACTTCGATTGAGAACCTACGAACGCGGTGTAGAAAATGAGACATTAGCATGTGGGACAGGAGTTACTGCAGTTGCACTGGTTGCCGAGTTGCTTGGAAAAAACACACATAAGGGAATGTCCAAAATAAAGGCCGAAGGTGGTGAACTTGAAGTGAGCTATACACGAACAGCATCGGGTTTTGAAAATATATGGCTTAAAGGTCCTGCCGAACAAGCGTTTCATGGTAATATTGAATTGTAGCATGGCTAACCATTTCCGAATAGACACGGCTTACTTTTGTTGAATGGATGTTGACTGTATAGATTATAAGGACATTAATTTCTTGCCAAAACTGATGAACGATTATGTTTTGGACAACCAAAAACTAGAGTCATTTTTTGAGTATAAACCAGAAATAGAAGGGTTTAGAAAGGCCATAGAACAACGAAAATTTGAATCGGAGAAAAGACAAGTATTGGTAGATACCCTATATCGCCAGTATGAGAATGTTGAGGGTTCGAAGAAGCAATTAGAATTTATAAATCAGCTAAAGAATAACAATACATACACCGTTACCACCGGACATCAGATTTGCCTGTTTACAGGGCCTCTTTACTTTGTGTACAAAATTCTTTCGGTTGTTAAACTGGCGGATAGACTCAAAAGTGAATTCTATGAGAAGGATTTTGTTCCTATTTATTGGATGGCGACAGAAGATCACGATTTTGAAGAAATCAATCATTTTTTTCTACACAATAAAAAATTCAGTTTTCAGAGTTCAACCAAAGGAGCTGTAGGTGACATAAAGCCTGAAGTGAGCGAAATGTTGTCCGAATTGGAGCAGGAATTGGGACAGGGGAAATTAGGTGTGGAGTTGTTTGGGCTTTTTCAAAACGCATACACATCAAATAATTTGTCTGAAGCAACTTTTAAGCTGGTACATTCACTTCTAGGCGAATATGGTATTGTGGTGTTAGACCCGAATAACCCAGAGCTGAAGAAATTGTTTATTCCTGCCATGGCGGAAGAGTTAAACCAACAAATTGGATTTTCTTCAGTTACAGAAACTTCCAAAAAGCTAACTGACCTGGGATATAAAACCCAGGTAAATCCAAGGGATATTAATCTTTTCTACCTTCAGGAAGGCGATCGACTTAGAATTGAAAAACATGGTGATAGTTTTAGGACAGTAGAAAACAAAGTAAGCTGGAGCAAGAATGAGGTTCTTGAGGAACTGAATCAACATCCTGAGCGATTTAGTCCAAATGTGATTCTAAGGCCCCTCTATCAGGAAGTAATACTTCCCAATCTATCCTATACCGGTGGAGCAGGGGAGTTAAGTTATTGGTTCCAGCTAAAGGAAATGTTTGCGGCTTTTCAGGTTCCGCTCCCCATTTTAATGTTGAGAAATTCAATGATTGTTGTTTCAAAAAACAATGTAACCCGTTTGGAAAAACTGGGAATTAAAGTTCGGGATTTGTTTTCTGAAATAACAGATTTGGAAGAGCGCTTGTTGAAAATGCATGGCAACCATCAAACTGAATTTGTTGATGAGCGAAAAAAACTAAAGGAATTATTTCAGGAGATTCAGCAAGTTTCGGGTAAGGTAACTCCCGCCTTATCAACATCGGTGGAAGCTACTGAAGCCAAAGTCAATAAGTTGATTGAAAAATTGGAGAAGAAATTGCTCAAACACGAAAAGATTAACCAAAAGACGCTTTTGGATCAATTGTATTTAATCTTGGATGAGGTATTTCCCAATGGGGGTTTTCAGGAAAGGCAATTTAATTTTAGTGAATATTATCTGGAATATGGAAAACAATACCTCGATCAGGCCATCGATATGTTTGATCCTATTAAACCTGAGGTTTCTGTTTTAAAATTGAAAAATTAACTTACCATAAATTCAATTAAACGGTTTAGTCCAAACCTTCTCAATCATACATCGTACATTTGGACAAATGCTAATGCTTATAATCATAGTGGCAATATTATTGGTAGCGATTGTGACCACACTTGCTTTCTTGTATTCCCGGCAAGAGAAGATGATTTTCTTAAGCGAAAAGCTGGACAAAAGTCACGTTTTTAATTTTCCAGGAGAATATGAAGAAAGAATCTACCGGCCTGAAGAGGGAATAGATATTCACGGATTGCTTTTTAGGGTTCCAGAACCCAAGGGCATTGTATTTTATTTTCATGGTCACATGGGAAGCATAGCTTCCTGGGGGCAATGGGCAAGCTTATTCCAGGATCACGGTTGGGATGTATTTATGTGGGACTATAGAGGGTATGGAAAAAGTACGGGAGTCATTTCTCAGGAACGTTCACTTCATGATGACGCCAAATTCCTCTATGAGCGAATTAGTCCCGAGTACAAGGAAAAACGAACCATATTTTATGGTAGATCGTTGGGAACGGGCATAGCGTCGAAATTAGCAGTAGACCATATTCCTGAAAAACTCATATTGAGCACTCCGTATTTTAACTTTGAGGATGTTGTTAGCCATCAACATCCATTGCTACCTGTTTCCATGTTATTGAAGTACAAGTTCCGGAACGATTTGTATTTAAAGGAAGTGAAATGTCCGGTGCATTTGCTACATGGAACCGAAGACGATTTTGTGCCCTACGAGTCAAGTGTGATGTTGCAGGAAATTGGAGATCATATTGAATTAACCACTGTACCAGGGGCTTCACATAGTGACTTTGCCATTTTTCCGGAATTTAAATTGAAGATGGAAGAATTGCTTAAGTAGACCTCAGATCTTTTCCGACCAGTTCCTTATTTACTCCAGGTTCTTCAGAGATTAAGTAATATATTGAATCAAATTAAATAGGATAAAGAATCTATAAATTGCAATTTTCTATTTTTCGCTCAAGCCTTGCTCCGCTGAAGCTACGCAAAGGCGATGCCGCTAGGCTTTTCCTTTTAACCAAAGCCTCAAAAGGAAACAAAAACGCTTTTTGGTAAAAATAAGGCCGTCCTGCGGACCACAACAACGCAAGGGACTTTCGCTTTTCAAGCTTAAGATCGAAGACCTTGCTTTTGTTGTTCGGCTGCATTTTTACCTGGTAACTTGCAAAACTGGTATTTCAATTTCTAAAGTCTAACGGAATCTACGGCCCCTGCCTACCGGCAGGCAGGTAAGGCTTTTGATTGTAGAAATCAAGAGGGCTATTGAACAGAGCAACCTTGTTCGAAGAATAGACTTTTGTTAAAAAGCTATTCAAGTTTAGTTGCGAATTCGATGGTACGCGTAGATTTCAAATCAAATGCATTCAGCCGGGCAATTTTTCTTTTGCTTCGGTTTTCTTTTTGTTGTCCAAAAAGAAAATGAAGACCAATGTTCTGAATCCATTCAATACTTCATTGATTCCCCAGATTTTAATCCTAAAACACATCTTTTGGAAAAACACATGTTCGAATGGCGTATTCGCTAAATTTGAGAGTATACGAATTAAACGAATTAAAATGTGCCTACTTGTAACATAACCAGCGTGCAGGCGTTTTCAGTTTTTATTCCCGATTCATTTGCCATTTGAACCAATTCTGAATTTTCGGTGCCCGGATTAAAAATGATTCGTTGGGGATTGAGTCCAATAATTTGATTGTAAAACGGCTTTTGTCTTTCTGGATTCATGTACATGGTTACCGTATCTACTTCATTTGGTTCGGGAAATTCATGAATAATTTGATGAACATCAATGTTTCCCTTTCTGCTTCCAAATAGAATTACCTCATGTCCTTTCTCCGCAAGTAATCGGGTTGCAGCATATGAATACCTGCTTGCATTAGGAGAAGCTCCAACAACCAATACCTTTTCCTTTTTATTTAATTCCATTGTGCAAAGTTAATTGAGCGATAGGTTGTTTTTAGTAACAGCGGTTACACTTCAATTCTCAGACATTAATATCATTGACTGATGCTCAAAAGTTCTCTATAGATAAATGGCTTAGTAGGAGAACTGTGCGGTTTGTATATGTAGTAGGCATAGTCGTTATGAACCCTTATTTTTTTAACAAATTGATTCTGAAGTTTAGTACTTGAAACAACTCCTCCATTTTTAGTATCAATTTGTTTTAGATAGGAATATCCGTTTTGAAGGTATAGCCCGTAGAATATATCACTTTTTGAATCCAGATAGATTTGCTTCTTCCAGGTTTTGCGTTTTTTGGGTTTATGGTAACTTATTTCTATCGAATCTACTGTTTCCAAATTACCGGAGTAACGATACAAGTGGTCGGAATAATGATCGAATATTATTATAGTGTCTTTGCTCACAAAAAGGGGAGCGTAGGGTTCTTCATAAAAAATGGAGTTCTGGAACCCATTCATGAGCCCTCCAATTTCCTGCTTATCCATTTCAGGAAAATGTTCTGCAATTTTCCTAGCCTGACGTTGGGCATCAATGGGAAGGTCATAAAACTCCCAACGCATCATGTGATTGACTTTTTCGTGTACAATGTGTCTCAACATAAAGAACATGCTGTCTGAAATGTCGAAAGCGTAATAGTTAAATCGGGGTAGATACCAGATTTGATCGGAAAACAGAATTTGCTTATTGGTTGAATCCTTACAGGGCTTTACGCTGCTTGCGTATTGAGAAAGGTTGACATCAACCAGAGCCAGTTGATCGTTTTCAATAACCACTAGTTGCACCTTAGATTCATATTCAATAAATACACGATCCGCAAAATCGCGATGCAGCCTGATGGGTTCGGGATCAATGGTTAACTCATCAACTATGTTTTCATCTAAATCGCATAGTGTAAGCTTGGGATCTTTTTTTAACGATCTGGAAAATGTTATCAGTAGCAGGTTATTGCCTTCAATGTCAAAATCATGAACGTAGTGAACCGGCGAATGAAACATCTGCTGAGGCTTTCTGATATCGTAAGTTTCAAATGGTTTCAACTCATAAGCAGTTGATTTCAACTCTATGGTTAGATATAAGGTATCGCCTGGCCTTAACCATACCCAATCAACATAATTGGAGTAGCCCAAATGAGAAACCCGAATCTTTAGTTTTCGCTTTAGGTCGGTTGAAATAATAAAGTGCCCTTTATTATTAGATACCGTGTTTTTATTTTCAATTTGGTTAAATACATGGGCCCCTTCAATGGGTGCTTTACTCATTGCATCAACAACACTACCCAGTATAACACTTTGTGAATACGCTAAACTAACGACAGATAAAAGCAATATGAATATTAATAATTTCTTCATTAATAATGCTCGTGATTGACTAACAATTCTTCGGCTCGCTTTTGATAAAACCCATTTTTTCGTGCAATGGTCCTTAGGTGCTCAATGGCTACATCTACCTCACCAATATTGAGTAAACACAGTGATTTGTACCATTCTGCCTCCGGTTTAAACACTGCCGGCTGGTCATTTAAAATCATCTCAAAGCAAGTTTTGGCTTTTTTGTAATTCTCTTGCCTGTAGTTTGATATACCGAGGTAAAACCAGGCGTTTTGATCCATTGGAAATTCTTTAATGATTGATACAAGAATGAAATTAACCTCACGGTACCTTTCCTTCTTCATGTATTTAAAAGCTTTCTCAAGCCTGGTTTCGTATACGCGGTTACTGAATATGGGTTCCTTTGAGAGTGAGTAAGAGCCCCAGTTGGAATAAGCAGGGTTTAAACCTCCCAGGGTTAAGGTTTCGGGGGGTGCTAATCGACTTTCGTAATTGTAAATTTTGTAATTGTTCATGTACTTGTAATTGTAGTCGTACACGTAATCTTCAACAATGGGCTCAGGTTCATAGTGTACCTCCTGAATATGATCAGTTTTTTGTGGACCGATTAATTCAAGTTGTTGTGGATTTACTTCCTCTTCAATTACTAAATCTTGTTGTTGGTTGCGGCTAATTGGAACCATTTTTATTGGTTGAAGTTGCTGAACATGTTTAACCTGAAAGGTTTTAGATGCAGCAAGAGATATTTCCCTTGGAATAGTTTCATGCCTATGCAGAGAAATTTGATCGTTCTCAGTAATCATTTGTTCCGGAAGGTGGTTCATATAAATGTAGCCAATAGAGAATGTGAATAAGGCAATGACAGAAAGCATGATGCTAAGTCCGGACAACGGGGAGTTAGGATCAATGGTATTGATCTTCTTTTTTATTTCCTGAACCTCCATGTGATTGGGAAAATCAGAGGGTTCAAGGATAATATCATGAAGCTCCGGAACATCTACCTGTAGCTGATCCCATTCACGGGTAAGTTCAGCCTCTGATCTTATGCCTGTATTGGCAGTAAGATCATCGAATATGTTATTAATATTATTTGTTTCCATGGCTCATTTTGTTCATCATTAATGACCGAAGCATGCGTTTACCGTTCTGCAAACTCGATTTAATTTTATTTAAACTTTGTCCGCTTTCCCGGGCAATTTCCTGATAACTTTTTCTTTCGATGTAAAACTGTTTTATGTTGTTTCGCTGATCTGGCTTCAGTTCTTCCAGGCATTCGTGCAGTTGGTCAAGAGTTGCATTTTTTTGAATGAGTAGGTCCATTTCATTTTCCTCGTTGGCTATCTCCATTACCTCTTCAATACTTCTATTATTATCATTTCTTTTTAGCAGACTTAGGCAATGGTTTTTGGCCGAAATCATAATTAGTGCCTTAGCTGATGACACTTTGTTTTTGCTGAAGTAAAGAATCATTTTTTCAATTACATCAGAACAGGCGTCTTTGGCTTTTGGTCGGTTTTTGAGGTAGAAGTGACAGACCGCAAAAATGTGAGGCAGGTATCTATTTAAAAGGATTCCGAGAGCTTTCCTGTTTTTACTTTCGTAAAAAAGGTTCAATAATTCAGCTTCACTTAAGTTATTTAAATCCTTATTTAACATTTAGTCTCTCGAAATCCAATTGTGTTTAAGGTTATCGATCCCCTTTTTTATACCAGCTCATGAAACTTTTTGTTTCAATTACTACAATTCCTCCTACAACATCCCCGTACATGGCAGGAATTCCTCCGGTGAATACACGAATTGTTCCAATTGCTGAGCTTGGAAATGAGGAACTTATCTCGGAAGATTTTACCCCATCTATAAAATAGGTAGAAGCCCCGGTACGGGATCCTCTCATTTGCAGTGGGTCACCTTTTTCTTTTTGGTACACTCCAGGAGTAATATCCGCTATCATACCATTTATATCGTTTCTTCCGGGAAGGTCCTCTATGGTTTCTGCATCGTAAACAATGGCTCCCGGTTCATCCATGTCAATTAAAGGAATTGGCCATACATATTCAACGATGTCAATTATTCCAACCGTTTTGAGTTGCAGTTTTTGGTTTCTTAGCATGGTTATGCGGTCACTAATTACTCGCACACCTGATATTTTTAAGGTGTCAAATTCAACAGAGGTAACAAATACATCATAAGTTCCTGCGGTTATAGGTTTAATATTGAATTTACCATCAATGTCACTAGCAGTGCCACGCAGTGTTCCACCTTCGTAAAGAAATACGGTTGCACCAATTATTGACCTGCCATCGGGATCAATAAGATTACCTTTTATGCTTCCGCCTCCACCTGCAAACAGGAGCTGAGAGGCAAGGAATAAGAATAGAATAGAAATTGTTTTTTTCATGATTTTTAATTTGTGCCTCTTCAAATTGAGGCTGGTTAAACAATGTGTTTACCATAGAGACACCGTGGAATAAAAATTCCATAAAAAACTTTGAAAAAAGTAGAATTACTTGCTGCTATTACAGAATAATTGGGTTAAAGAAGCTATTTATGCATGAAACGTCATTCCTGCGTCCGCGTGTTGCTGAAGCTTTTGCGGAAGCATAAAGCAGGAATCTAGAATATTATTTTGAGATTCCTGTTTCCGCTTCGCTGCACAGGAATGACGACTATTAACTGTGCAATCACTTCTAATAAAAATGTGAAAGAAAATCAATAAACTGTTGATTGAAGGCTTGATTATGAAGGCAGAAACGTCTTAGTGCTGTAATGAAATAGCCTTCAGGGTATTTTGAAGCAAGGAGGCAATGGTCATTGGGCCGACTCCTCCAGGTACCGGAGAAATTGCTGAACATTTTGGAGCAACGTTTTCATAATCGACATCACCAACCAATCTAAATCCTGACTTTTTGGTTGAATCTTCGATTCGGTGAATCCCAACGTCAACAACAACGGTTCCTTCGCCAACCATGTCTGCCGTTAAAAACTTAGGTTTACCTAATGCAACGATAATAATATCAGCCCTTCGAGTTATCTCCGCCAGATTTTTGGTTCTGCTATGAACCAGCGTTACGGTGGCATTTCCAGGATTGGTGTTTCTGGACATAAGAATGGACATAGGGGTACCAACAATATTACTTCGGCCAATAACAACGCAGTTTTTACCTGAAGTTTCAATGTTATACCGTCCCAACATTTCCATAATTCCATTTGGAGTTGCTGGTAAAAAGGTGGGGAGTCCCAGGCTCATTCGTCCAACATTTTCAGGATGAAAACCGTCGACATCTTTGCCTGGTGCAACGGCCAGGGTTACTTTATTTTCATCGATATGATCGGGTAGTGGCAATTGAACGATGTAACCATCAATGTTGTCGTTGTTGTTTAAATCGTCAATTGTTTTGAGAAGTTCTTCTTCGGAAGTAGAAGCAGGAAGTTTAATCAGGGTGGAATCGAATCCAACCCGCTCACACGATTTTACTTTGGAGTTTACATAGGTTTGACTTGCACCATCTTCTCCTACCAATACCGCTGCTAAATGCGGAACCTTTTTTCCTTGTTGTTTTAGTTTTTCAACTTCCGCTGCGATTTCTTCCTTAATTGAATTCGAGGTGGCTTTTCCGTCAAGTAAAATCATATTCTAAGATTTGAGTGGCTAAAATAAAAAATGAAATAGAATGAGGTATGTCTAATAAGGACTTACCTCTTCTTTTTATCTTCCTGCTCCGGGCATTTTAAGCCCAGACATCATTTTAGCCATGTTGCCCTTATTGGACATCATTTTCATCATTTTTCGGGTTTCCATAAACTGCTTAATGAGCTTGTTTACTTCCTGAACATCCCTACCAGATCCTTTGGCAATTCTTTTTTTGCGACTCCCATTGATTATCATTGGGTTTTCTCGTTCCTGATCAGTCATGGAATAGATGATGGCTTCGATGTATTTAAATGCATCGTCATCAATATCCATATTTTTAATTGCTTTGCCCATTCCTGGGATCATACCAGCCAGATCTTTGATATTGCCCATCTTCTTAATTTGCTGGATTTGTTTTAAGAAGTCGTTAAAGTTGAATTGGTTTTTGGCAATTTTCTTTTGAAGTTTTCTGGCCTCTTCTTCGTCAAATTGTTCCTGAGCTTTTTCAACCAGCGAAACAATGTCACCCATGCCCAAGATACGGTCTGCCATTCTTTCGGGGAAGAATACATCCAGGGCATCCATTTTTTCGCCCATACCAACAAACTTGATAGGCTTATCCACTACACGGCGTATGGACAAGGCAGCTCCACCACGGGTATCACCGTCGAGTTTGGTTAGAATAACACCATCGAAATCAAGACGGTCGTTAAATTCCTTGGCGGTATTCACAGCGTCCTGTCCGGTCATAGCATCAACCACAAATAGGGTTTCGTTGGGGTTAATGGCGCTTTTGATATCCGAAATCTCCTGCATCATTTTTTCATCAATGGCAAGACGACCAGCAGTATCAACGATAACGGTATTGTAAGAATTCTGGCGAGCGTAGTTCACTGCTTTTCTTGCAATATCAACTGGATTTTTATTTTCTCTGTCGCTAAAAACTTCAATTCCCAATTGTTCACCCAGAACATGGAGTTGGTCGATGGCAGCAGGACGGTAAACATCGCAGGCTACCAACAATGGATTTTTTCCTTTTTTGCTTTTGATAAAACGAGCCAATTTTCCGGAATGGGTAGTTTTTCCCGATCCCTGCAAACCAGCCATCAGTATTACCGAAGGATTACCCTGAAGATCAATGTCTGATTTTTCAGTACCCATGAGTTTGGCCAATTCATCATGGGTAATTTTCACCATCAGTTCGCTGGGTTTAAGTGCAGTAAGCACATTTGCCCCAAGGGCCTTTATTTTTACCTCGTCAGTAAATTGTTTGGCTACTTTATAATTAACATCGGCATCAAGGAGTGCGCGGCGAACATCTTTTAATGTTTCGGCAACATTAATTTCAGTAATTTTTCCCTGACCTTTAAGGATTTTAAAGGAGCGTTCTAACCGTTCCGATAAGCTTTCAAACATTCTTTTTCTTCTTTATACAGCCCAACTTCAGGCTGAATTTTAAGGTCGGCAAAAATAATGAATTGCACATGAATTCACCCCATTATTTAGGGCGATAGTCAGACGATAATTCAGGTTGCAAAAAGTTAATTTCACATCTGATTCGGAGCAGAGATTCCCAACAATTGCAAACCATAGGCAATAGTTTTGCCTACTTTTTTGCTGAGTTCAACTCTAAATGCGGTAATCTCATTATTATCGACATCGAAGATCTTAATGGATTGGTAAAATGAATTGTAGATTTTAACTAAATCATACACATAACTGGCTATTTCTGCTGGAGAATAATTTTCCGCAGCAGCTTCCATTACAGCAGGGAAGAAGTACAATTGTCGAATTACATCAAGTTCTTTCGATTGGATATTTATTTTACTGGTATAGTCTGGCGACCCAGATTTTGACCGATTTAAAATAGCCGATATTCGGGCATGTGTATATTGGATAAATGGTCCGGTGTTTCCATTAAAATCAATTGACTCTTCCGGGTTAAACATCATTCTTTTTTTCGGGTCAACCTTTAAGATAAAGTATTTTAAACCGGCTAGTCCAATCTCGTGAAACAGTGTTTCTTTTTCACTTTCCGGAACGTCTTCCAATTTACCCAGTTCCGTTGTGGTCTCCTTAGCTTTTAGATACATGTCGCTTACCAGGTCGTCGGCGTCCACGACTGTTCCCTCGCGGGATTTCATTTTACCGGTTGGTAAATCCACCATTCCATAACTCAGATGATAGCAGTTTTTAGCCCAATCGTATCCCAGTTTGGATAAAATGGCAAACAGAACCTGGAAGTGATAATCTTGTTCGTTTCCTACCGTATAAATCAGTTGATTCAGTTCAGGATAATCCTCTAATCGCATTAAGGCGGTTCCGATATCTTGTGTTATATATACACTGGTTCCATCAGAACGTAGCAGTAATTTATGGTCCAGTTTAAATTCGGTAAGGTCGCACCAAACAGAGCCATCTTCTTTTTGGTAAAAAATACCTTTTTCAAGGCCTTCCAATACTTTTTGTTTCCCATAGAGGTAGGTAACTGATTCGTAGTAAAGTTTATCGAAATCAACACCCAGGTTTTTGTAGGTTGTATCAAAACCGTCATAAACCCAACCGTTCATGGTTTCCCACAGCCCAATAACCTTAGGGTCTTTGGCTTCCCATTTCAACAGCATTTGTTGTGCCTGAACCAACAGAGGTGCTTCCTTTTTAGCATCCTCTTCAGATTTACCTGCTGTCACTAACTCGGCTATTTCGTTTTTGTAATGCTTATCAAACTCTACATAGTATTTCCCAACCAGTTTATCTCCTTTTAAACCGGAAGATTGAGGAGTTTCTCCATTTCCAAAAAGCTGCCAGGCAAGCATCGATTTACAAATGTGGATTCCACGGTCGTTAATAATTTGTGTTTTATAAACCTGATGCCCCATGGCTTTCAGTATTTCGCTGACCGAATAACCCAGGAGATTGTTTCTAATGTGTCCCAAATGCAAAGGTTTGTTGGTGTTGGGGGAGGAGTACTCCACCATTATGCTTTTTGATTCTACTAAACCTTTCAACTGAAGTTCGGGGTCTTTAAGTTCTTTAAACCACTCTATCCAAAATTGATGAGAAAAACCGATATTCAGGAATCCTTTGATTACGTTGAATGAATCAATGATTTCAACATTGTCAAGAACATATTGGCCAATTTCGGTTGCCGTTTGTTCAGGGCTTTTTTTACTGATTTTTAAAAAAGGGAATACAACAACAGTAAAATCACCATCAAACTCTTTTCTGGTTCTTTGAACTTGAATGTGTTCTTTTTTAATGGACGAACCATATAATTTGTCCAATGCTTCGTATATGCTATTCTGTAATTTTTGTTCCACTTGTATTGCTATCAATTTTAACGCTGCAAAAGTATTTGAATCGATCTTCAGACGTGATTTTTAGCGCTTTCTTTCAGTTTTTTTTCAGATTAATAAACTGGGTGGCTTCGATGTCCGACGAAAATCTTAGCTTTACCGATTATTTTTTTGAAAGAATCACAACCTATTTTATTCAGCTAGTGCTCAGACTACTTGTATTTGCTCTTGTATTGGTATCCCTTGTTTCTTGCGAGAGTGATGATAATTCGGCTTCGGGTGGCAAAGGAATTTCTCAGGGAACTATTGTTTACAACGTGACCTATCCCTACCTGGATTCTAACGACATTGGATTGAATCTGCTTCCACAATCCATGGAGTTAACTTTTAAAGATGGGTTTTATCGCGTGGAATCGGTTGGTGGAATGGGGCTGTTTGTTGCCGGATATGTATCCAATAACAAGGAAAAGAAAATGGATTATTTCCTGAAGGTGATAAGCTCCAAGTTCGTTTCCCGCTTCAACGAGAAGGGGGTAAAGAAACTGCACAAAGATTTTCCTTCCTATCAATTAAAAAAGCTGGATTCTACACGTGTAATTGCCGGTTACGAGTGTCAGGGGTATCGGGTTTCGTATTACAGCAACATTGTACAGGATCACAACGTGTGGGTTACAAGAGACATTAACATTCCCGGAATGAACTGGTGTTCTCCTTTTCCCAAGGTAAAGGGAGTTATGCTGGGATACCAGGTTCAGCGAAGTGGTTTGGTTATTGACTTTTCGGCCGATGTTGTGCGAAATGATTCAATTAGCATGGAGTCGTTTAAAATACCTATTAAGTACAAGGTTATCTCCAATAAGGCTCTGGTTAGAAAAATGGAAGAGGCTTTTATTGGCTTCGATTATTGATTTTTACACGTTTCCGTGTTTATAAAAACCGCATAAACACTAGCATTTCAACCTGCTTCTCCAATGCATTAATGTTACATTTGGATACCTAACTGGGTTAGATACTTATGTCCGAACTTAAGGAAAAGAAGAAAAAAAAATCATCGGCAAAGAAGAGGCTTGGATTGATACCCAGAATCAAGGGCTTTTTTTTAAATGATAAGCTAAGGCGTATAGTTGGCCTGCTGTTGTTCCTTCTTTCCTTTTATTTACTAGTAGCCTTTACTTCTTTTTTGTTCACCTGGAAAATTGACCAGGATCTGCTTTATGGGTCATGGAAAGAACTTCTTTTTAATCCTGAGTTGGAAGTAGTAAACTGGTTGGGCAAATTCGGAGCATTAACTTCACACCTGTTCATGAATAACTGGTTTGGTATCAGTTCGTTCCTGTTTGTTGGCATATTTGGATTGCTTGGATTAAAGGTTTCTCTTAATTACGCCCCATTGCCATTGGCTAAAACCATTAAGAACACACTCTTTGTTATCGTATGGTCAAGTGTATTTCTTGGTTTTTTCTTTACCAGCGAAAACCTCTTTGTTGGAGGTGCGATTGGTTATTATTCGAATGATTGGCTAAGCTCAACCTTTGGAAGAGCAGGAACTATTTCATTTATTCTTTTCGTTTTGTTTAGTTACCTGATCATTGGCTTTGATGTTTCTTTAAAATCAATTTATCAGTATTTTAAGTCGGTAGTTCGACCTGTTTTCAAATCTGATTTGGAGGAGGAAATTGAAACTCAAACCAATTTCAGCAATATTAACTCTGAAAATATCCAGGTTGAATTCTCTGAAAATGATGAAGAGGAGGCTAATGAGAGCTTAAAAGAAAATTTGTTTTATCCGGATGATAAAGGTGATTCGGAAATTGAAAGTTCTAATAATGGAGAAGAAACTGCGCTGGATGTTGAATTAGACTCAGAGGTAGTTCAACAGGAAACAGAACTAGACCCTTCGGTTAAACTTGAAGTTCCGGAACCAACAATTGAGGGAAATGTGCCCGATTCGGAAGATGAACTTACTATGGACGTGGAAGTTGCTGAGTCTGACGAAGAAATATTGGACGATAAGGAGATTAATAAGAAGGTAAAGGACTTCGGGGAGTATGATCCTACCCTGGATCTATCCAAATTCAAATTACCGACTATTGACATGCTGGCCGGTCATGGCGATACAGGTATAGAGGTTAACAAAGAAGAATTAGAGGCCAATAAAACCAACATTGTAAATACACTAAACAACTACAAAATCGAGATTTCCCAAATAAAAGCAACCATTGGGCCTACGGTTACACTGTATGAAATTGTACCTGCACCAGGAGTAAGAATTTCGAAAATTAAAAACCTGGAGGATGACATTGCTCTGAGCTTGGCAGCATTAGGAATTCGGATTATAGCACCCATACCTGGAAAGGGAACCATAGGTATAGAGGTTCCAAATCAGAAACCGGGAATTGTGTCTATGAAGTCGGTAGTGGCCAGCGATAAGTTTCAGAATACCACCATGGAACTTCCATTGGTGTTAGGGAAAACCATTAGTAATGAAACTTTTGTTACCGATTTAACGAAAATGCCTCACCTTTTAATGGCTGGTGCAACCGGGCAGGGTAAGTCGGTTGGATTAAATGCTATCCTGGTCTCTTTGCTTTACAAAAAGCATCCGTCGCAGGTTAAGTTTGTATTGGTCGACCCCAAAAAGGTGGAGTTGACCCTGTTCAATAAAATAGAAAGGCATTACCTGGCTAAACTTCCCGACGAGGAGGATGCCATAATAACGGACACGTCTAAAGTAGTGGCTACGCTCAATAGCCTGTGTATTGAAATGGATCAACGCTACGAGTTATTGAAAACCGCCCTGTGTAGAAATATAGCGGAATACAACACCAAATTTGTCAATCGTAAACTGAATCCGGAGAATGGACATCGCTACTTGCCATACATTGTTGTGGTTGTTGATGAGTTTGCTGACTTAATTATGACCGCTGGAAAGGAGGTGGAAACTCCAATTGCCCGTATTGCTCAACTTGCACGTGCTATCGGTATTCACTTAATTATTGCTACTCAGCGGCCTTCTGTAAATATTATTACTGGAACCATTAAGGCTAACTTTCCTTCGAGAATCGCTTTTAGGGTTACTTCAAAAATCGATTCCAGAACCATATTGGATGCCGGAGGGGCAGATCAGCTTATTGGTAGGGGAGACATGCTGTTTACCAATGGAAATGACCTCCTGCGGGTACAGTGTGCTTTTGTTGATACTCCAGAAGTAGAAACGATAACGGATTATATAGGAAATCAGCAAGGGTATCCCGAAGCTTTTATGCTTCCTGAATATGTCGGTGAAAGCGATAATCAGAGTGAGGGAATGGAAGATATGGAAAGGGATGCACTGTTTAATGAAGCAGCACAGGTTGTGGTAATGCATCAACAGGGCTCGGCTTCTCTCTTGCAGCGAAAATTAAAATTAGGATATAATCGGGCCGGTAGAATTGTAGACCAGCTGGAGGCTGCAGGTATTATTGGACCGTTTAAAGGATCAAAAGCCAGGGAGGTTTTAATTCCAGACGAACTATCTTTGGAACAGTTGTTGAATCGCGATGCGGATTTAAATGAAGAAGTATGAAGAAATTAATTTTAGGACTATTTGTAGTATTGGCAGCTAACACATTTGCACAAACCGATGCTAAAGACCAAACACCCAAGGATCCTAAAGCCAAGGCAATTTTGGATAAGCTTAGTGCAAAAACAAAGTCATATACCTCCATTACGGCTAAGTTCCAGTTTAGACTGGTCAATAAAACGGAAGGGATTGATGACAAGCAGAGTGGAACGCTAATACTGAAAGGGGAGAAGTACAAGGTTCTTCTAAATGAAATGGAGATTGTGTGCAATAGCTCCACGGTTTGGACCTATATGAAAGACGTGGGAGAAGTTCAATTGGCTGAAGTCGATGAAGCCGAAGACGATGCTATTTTTATGAACCCTAAAAACTTGTTTACTCTATATGAAACCGGGTTTAAATATGTATTGGACAAAGACGCAACTAAAGATGACAAGGCAGTTCATGTCATTCGTTTATATCCATTAAACCCAGGTGATAAACCTTACCATACCATCATTCTGAATATAGATAAAGCTAAAATGGAAATTCAAAGCCTGGAAATGAAATCAAAGGATGGTAATACCTTTATTTATACCATTGAATCATTTACACCAAACAAAGCTTATCCGGATTCCTTCTTTGAATTTAAAACTCCTGAAGGGGTAGAGGAAATTGACCTTAGGTAGTCAGAAGTTTATTTAAAAGCTTCCTGGTACTGGTAGTTTTCTATTTCTACCAATTTTAGTCCGTTGTTTTCAAAACCGTTTATCGAGCCAGCTTGTTTAAAGGCAAAGTTGCGGCTTAATCCCCTATACGTATTTTCCTTGAAGAAATTTTGGAACCCAGTACCATTCTTGGCTAAAGAGTTCATGAAATAAGTAGCAATATCATAGCCTAAGAAAGCCCATTCGCTGGGTTCAGTTCCAAATGTGTTCCTATATACCAGAATAAAATCTTCGGTGGTTGAATCACTGTATTCTATGTATTGATTTCGAATCATGTGGACATTGAGGTTGTTGAGGTATTTAAAATCCAGGTAGCCCATTTTGTTCCAGCTGTCAAGCCCCACAACCTTTATGTTGTAGTCGTTTGAATACTTACTTAAGGCAGCCAGGAAGCGCCCAATGAATGTTTTATTCTTCATTGGCATAAATAGAATGTTCTCAAGGCTGTCGTCCAGAGAAGAACTCAATGTTTCAAAGTCAAACTCAAACATTTTAACCTTCTTTACTGTTGAATTAAATTCTGCATATAAGGCGGTGTTGGTGTCATTATTTGAAATTCCCTGGATTCGTTCAGAGAGTAGTATATCTTTCAATTCATGGTTTTCAATTAGGATTTTATTTTTACCCTTCCATTTATTAAGGGCCAGTGATCGCATAAAATCGACTTGAGCTAAATCGGAAGAAAAAACCTTAATCGCGTAAGGGTTTTCTTTTAAAATATCGTTTCGTTGAGGAACCGGTGAAACAATTGGTTTCTTGGTTTTTTTAGCAAATTCTGATGCAACCAAAAAGTTAGATCGGTGCAAGGGGCCAATTATCAGATCTGCTTTTTGCAATGTTGGATTCTTTGTAAGGCTATCCATTTCCATGGTGCTTTTGGTGTATGGGTCCATAGAAATATCAAAAACGTTGATTATAAATTCAACGCTATCTATTTTTTGATTTTCCACGGCCATTCGAAAACCCGTATAGAAATCCATTCCAATCACGGATTGCCTGAATAACTCTTCTTTTTCGTAATTGAGTTTAGCTTCACTTAAACTGTCATTGGAATCGAGGTAAAAAGGAATTAGAAGTGAAATGAGGTATTTTGACCTAAGTTCACCAGAATCAAGGATGACAACATTACTATTGGTATCAAAATCAGCATATAATTCTGATTTAAGGTCCGGATCGTCATTCTTGGAAATTGGAATTCTTACAGTTGTTCCAATTTTTAGCCCATCCCTTAATCCCCCATTAATCAATCGAAGCGAATCTATATTCACATCGTATTCCAGTGCCAGCGAGTAGAGTGTCTCCTTAGGTTCAACCAAATGGGTGATAAAAGAATCTTCTTCTGCTTGCTGCAATTCTATTTCACTAACATCACTGGTACTTTTCTTAGGCTGTGGAATTTTCAACTCCATTCCAATTTTTAACCCATTGGCCAATTCAGGATTTTCGGCAATCAGTACCTTATCGCTTACGTTATATTTTCTGGTAAGGGAATACATGGTTTCTTTTGGCTGCACCTCATGAATTAGATACTCTCCTTCAGCCATGGGAGGATTAGTGCCGGAAACTTTCGAGTCAATTTTCTTGATGGGAATTCGAATAACCTGACCAATTTTAAGCCCTTCCTCGAGTTGTGGGTTTTCTTTAATTAAGTCTTTGGTTTTAATCGAGTACATTTTACTCAATGAGTAAAGCGTATTTCCCTTTTCAACCTTATGAAGGTAGTATGTTTTGCCCTCAATAAGCTGAACCTGCTTGGCATTGAACTGCTGTGCGTAAACCGTAGTTATGCAAAAAACAAAAAACGAAATAACAAGAAACCTCAAAAGACCTTTAATTGTCATTTATTCCCATTCAATTGTAGCAGGTGGCTTGGAACTGATATCATAAACCACTCTATTAATACCCTTTACTTTATTTATAACCTCAGACGAAACTCGTGCCAAAAATTCGTGAGGCAAATGGCACCAGTCAGCGGTCATACCATCAGTAGAAGAAACAGCTCGTAATGCTACCGCATTTTCGTAGGTTCTTTCATCTCCCATAACACCCACTGATTGGACAGGTAATAAAATGGCTCCTGCCTGCCATACTTCGTCATATAAACCATTGTCTTTCAGTCCCTGGATGAAAATATGGTCTACCTCCTGTAGCGTTGCAACCTTTTCTGGCGTAATATCTCCCAAAATTCGAATAGCTAACCCAGGTCCAGGAAAAGGGTGCCTTCCCAATAACGAGGAATCCAATCCCAAATTCTTGCCTACTCGTCTAACCTCATCCTTAAAAAGAGAACGCAATGGTTCAACAATCTTTAGTTTCATGTAATCGGGGAGTCCTCCAACGTTGTGATGCGATTTTATGGTTGCGCTAGGGCCCTTTACAGATACGGATTCAATAACATCGGGATAAATGGTTCCTTGCCCCAACCACTTGGCATCTTCTACCAAATGCGATTCTTCGTCAAAGACTTCGATAAATACGCGTCCTATTATTTTGCGTTTGGTTTCAGGATCGGATTGCCCTGCTAGTTCTTTATAAAACTTGGATTTCGCATCAACTCCTTTAACATTTAAGCCCAGGTGTTTGTATTGATCCAGTACACTCTCAAACTCATTTTTTCGGAGGAGACCATTATCCACGAATATGCAGTAAAGGTTTTTGCCAATGGCTTTACTTATGAGTGTCGCCGCTACCGTTGAGTCCACCCCGCCGGAGAGTCCCAGGATTACTTTTTCGTTACCAATTTGTTCCTTTAGTTGACTTACAGTTGTTTCAATATAAGAAGCCGGTGTCCAGTCCCGGGTACAACCACAAATGCCTACGACAAAATTCTTCAATAGCTTTAAGCCATCAGTGGTGTGGTATACTTCCGGATGAAATTGAATGGCATACGTTTCTTCATCATCTATTTTGAAAGCTGCATTGGTCACATCCTTGGAGCTGCCAATGAGCGAGTAGTTACCAGGCAGTGATTTTATGGTATCGCCGTGGCTCATCCAAACCTGGGTTCCTTCCTCAATTCCGTCAAAAAGTGTTGTGGAATGATTGATCATGGTCATATTGGCTCTACCATATTCTCTATGGGCAGATGCAACAACCTCACCGCCATAATGTTGAGCTAGGAATTGGGCGCCATAACAGACCGCCAGAAGTGGTAACTTTCCCTTGATTGAACTTAAATCTGGAATTGGGGCATCGGCATCTCTAACAGAAAATGGACTTCCTGAAAGAATCACACCGCTAATGTGATCACCAATTTCCGGAATATTATTGTAAGGATGAATTTCACAGTATACATCAAGTTCCCTTATTCTACGGGCGATTAACTGTGTATACTGTGATCCAAAATCAAGAATTAGAATTGTTTCCTGCATACGCAAAAGTATAACTTGAAGTTAATTTGAATACACCTCAAAATCTATTTTTACACAATATTTTATTGCCTGTGAAATGAAGAAAAAAAATTAGAACTTTACAGGAGTAAAATTTTAATCATGCACCTTAAAACTACCTTACTATCATTATCGATTATTCTCTTTTCACTTGTTGCCACTTCGCAAAGCACAATTTATACTCAAGATTTCTCGTCGCAAAATGGTAAGGGAGCTATTGGAGGATCACCAAGCATAACCATTGACACTTCTGATGTTACCTGGTCGGTGGATACTTCGGATGTTAATTTTCAGGATGCTTCAGACTATATTCAGGTAGTCAGCGAAAAACTGGAATTCAGGGATACGGAAGGAAATGCAAAGTGGATTTCTTCAGCAATTACGATAACAAATCTTATTTCTTTAACCCTTTCGATTGACCTAAGCGAGGTTGGTACAATGGAATCGTCCGATACCATTTCGGTCTATTATAAAATTGATAACGGATCGGAGACCCTGGTACGGTTAATAAACGATGATTTTACAAGCGTTACTTTAACTGATACTGCATTGTCTGGAACGGGAGATGCACTTTATATAATTGTCTATGCTAAAAATGGTGCGGATACAGAAAAACACAGAATAGATAATGTAACGGTAAAGGGAAGTTGTGGATCAAGTCCAACTGAATCTAGTAATTTTGCGGCAAGCACCAATGTTAATGCAGCGACTTTAACCTGGACCGCACCAACCTGCTCCGATAGTGTAATGATTGTTGCTAAACTCTCTTCTACCATATCGGGCACACCTACCGGTGATGGAAGTTCATACACTTCGGACAATGATTTTAGTGGGAGTGGGACAGCATTTGATGGTGGTAAAGTAGTTTACAAGGGAAACGGTACCACGGTTTCCATTTCCAACCTTACTACTGCTTCAACCTATTACTTTAAAATTTGGTCCCGTACAGGTTCTAATTGGTCTTCCGGTTCTGAGATTAATGCAACCGTACCTTATATCCCCAAATTGCTAATTGCTGAAGTAGCTGACCCAAGTGACTTAATAACGGGCAGGTTTGTAGAACTGTTTAATGCAGACACGCTGACCATTGACTTTTCCAGCCTGGAATTTAACGTATGTAGGGAAACCAATGGTGGAGGAAGTTTTACTTGTGAAAAGATAACAGGTACCTTGTCTCCTGGCAATTATTATGTCATTGCGAATAACGCCTCTGCTTTTAGCACCCAATATTCGAAAACGGCTAGTGCTACATTTGGCAATACATCCGGAAATGGCGACGACGGGTATTTTTTGTATGTAGGAGGAGATAATTCGTCGGGGACATTGCTTGACGCCTATGGAGTGGTTGGTGAGGACGGAAGCGGAAAAACTTGGGAGTATACCGACAGCAGGGCCTACCGAGATAGTAATCATTCGGCTACTAATGCGACCTGGGCCGCTTCAGAGTGGACCATTGTAGGAAGCACAGCAAGTGCTTGTGAACCTTTTGACCATTCATCTGCCTTTCCCGAAATTACCATTGAATCCAATTTTTCGTTGGTGGAGGGAATTTACAGAACGCTTAACATTAATGGGTCCTCCATAGAAGTGACTGCCTCCGGAGATATTTATGTGCTCAATAAACTAAAGCTTAAAAATGGCCTGTTAAACATGAATTCGAACAAGTTACATCTGGGGACCACAGAGTACGATTGTTCGGTTACTGATGCAAGTTCAAGTTCATACATCTATGGTGGAACAGTGCGCTATTATGTTAATAGCAGTATGGGTACCTATAAATTCGAAATAGGAACTGCAGGGACGGAGTACTCTCCAGTTGATATTGCTTTTAATTCTTCCACATTGGCTTCCACAGCTTATTTGGAAGGTGCAGCTTCTAATTCGAAACATCCTAATTTACCTTCACATGTTGTTTCGTACCTGGATAGAAACTGGACTGTTGAAGCCACTGGAATTACGTCTCTCAATTACGATGTTGATCTGGTATATGTAGACGATGACATACAAGGAACAGAATCTACTTTGTTGCCCGTAAAATATTCGGGTAGTACCTGGACAGCACCAGGAACAGTTGGAAATGGTAATGTAGACACGGTTGGTTCAGGATCGGTAACGGTTGGTACCAATACGCTTACCTGGACCGGAGTTACCAGTTTTAGCATTTTCACTGGGGTTGGTGATGGAAGTCCCTTACCTGTAGACCTTCTTTATTTCAATGGGCATAAAAGCGAGGAAGGTAATTTATTGACCTGGGCCACTTCAAGCGAACTCAATAGCGATTATTTTGAAGTTGAAAAAATGTCGGATAAAGGTGAGTTTATGGGAATTGGACAAGTTGGAGCAAAAGGAAATTCAAATAGCTTGTCTAATTACGAATTTGTGGATTATATGGGTAATAACAGCGATTATTCGTATCGACTAAAGCAAGTTGATTTTAACGGAGAAGTACATTATTCAAGGATAATTCATGTTCAAGGCGATCAAAGTAAATCTAAAGGCATTTCTGTAATTGGAAATGATCAGAACATTTGGATAAATAACCTTCCGCCAGACAAGGTAATCATTAGCATTATTAATGCATCAGGGCACACGTTGAATAGTAAAGCTTATACCGGATCCTCTTCGGTTTTATTTCCTACCGCAGAGCTGGCCTCCGGGTTATACATTGTAAAAATCAGTAATTCGCAGGAGGAATTATTCTCAAAGAAACTTATGATCAACCAATAATTGCTCGTAGTTTAGGTTGGATTTAAAACTTAGCCTGTACGGTAAATAGAATATTTGAGTTCGAATTGGTGTACTTAATGGTTGTAGAAGTGTTAGGATCGTAATCCGAGTCGTCTCTGTAAAATGGTTTTTCTGCTGAGAACATTCTTCCTTCCAATCTAAACTTCACATTTTTAATGGGAGAATAATCGAAGTTTAGTGAGTAGCAGCTTGTTACAAACGGATTAACGACATCGGTTTGAATAAAAACACCAGCTTCGTCACTGTAATATTCGTAACGTCCGGCTACAGCAAATTGATCACTTAACTTATATCTTGCCAGCAGGCTTCCTGCATAGATATTATCTTGTTTATTGGTTACTCGGTTGTCGCTAAGCGCAAAATCGAACCCAACCACCAAATCAAGTTTTTTGCTCAAGGCCATGGTCGAGTATAGGTTGTTGTAAAAGATGAAATTGGCCGCCGAGTCGGGCTGGTCATTGTAATACATGTTGCTGTAGTTTACAGTTACTTTCTCCGAAGGACTCCAGGTTGCCTGTAATCCCAAAAGCTTATTGGTGTTTCCTTCATTTTCGGTTATGGTTTGATTGCCGTTGGCTACTGTTACTCCAAAATACCATTTGTCCGAAGCATTGTAACCCAGTTTAGCGCCAGCTAGGTAGTACGGTGTCCATTCAGAAGTTAAGGAGTGACTAGTTAACAGGTTGTCGTAACTCAATGCTGATTCAAACCCCATGTGTGAGCCAAACATCCCCATGGTAAATTCAAACTTCTTTAAAAACCGATAGTTGATGTTAGCTTCATAAAGCATTCTAAGCAACTCTCTTTCATGAGCCATATTTGCTGCAGGAAAATCACCTGTATTTAACCCTAGATTAGCGGTTAGTCCCCCTCTTGTATAACTAACTTTCGCTACAGCCATATTAATGCCAATCTGATTATTTCTATTGTACTGAAACAGAAAGTCAGGTCGATTATGGTCATGTGGTTCATTTAGATCATAGCTGTAATAAGCATCAACATAAAATGTGTATTCAAAGCTTCCTTTGTTTGCTTGTTTGCTTGTATCGGATTGCCCGTATGCTGCCATAACAGAAATTAGTGAGGCACTAAGGAGTATAATCTTATTCATAAATGGAATGTTTGATGCTAAGATAAAATTTAATTTAAACGTGGGCTTACTCGATTCAGTCGCCTACAGACAATGATATTATTTGGAGCTTGAAACTTTCCTTATTTTAATATCAAAGTACGCGAAAAATAAAGTCATCAAAGGACTCAGGTAATTGAAGAAGCAGAAAGGTAAATAGGCGAGAGTAGCTACACCCAATACCGTACTTTGTGTTGCCCCGCACGTGTTCCAGGGAATGAGTACAGAAGTTACCGTTCCGGAATCTTCAAGGGTTCTACTCAGGTTCTCCGGGGCCAGTTTTCGATTTCGATAAGCTTCTTCATACATTTTTCCGGGAATAACAATGGCCAGGTACTGATCGGAAGCAGTAACGTTTACAAAGAGGCAAGAAGCAACGGTGCGCATAAATAATCCTCCATTGCTTTTAACACCATCCAATAAGCTTGCAGAGATTTTCTGAAGTGAACCAATCGCATCCAGAACTCCACCGAGGGTCATAGCACATAGAATAAGCCATATGGTATTTAGCATTCCTTTCATACCTCCGCTTGATAACAAATCGGTGATAGCTGCGTTTCCGGTCTCAATACTAACATTGGTGGTTAGGGCATCAATTATGGTTATGTAACTTGCTTCTACATAAGAGTTTGATTTTGGGGCTAATTGCTCAATGATTTGTGGTTGAAATACCAGTGCAAATATGCCACCCAGAAGAGAACCAATAAACAATACCGGAAGTGGTTTAACCTTTTTGATAATCATAAATATAACAACCGCAGGAACGACAAAAAGCAGGGGAGTGATATTGAAGGAGCTCTCCACAGCGGTAATCAACTCTCCAATTTGGATTTCTGATTGCGATGGGTCGTAAAAGAGGCCGATTACTGCAAAAATCAAAATGTTAATACCAAAAGAAGGTACAGTTGTTAATGCCATGTATCGGATGTGGGTAAACAAATCAGTATTTGCCATAGCAGCAGCCAGGTTGGTTGTATCGCTCAACGGGCTCATTTTGTCTCCAAAATAGGCCCCACTGATTATAGCTCCGGCAGTAATAGCTTCGGAAAAACCCAATGCACTTCCAACTCCTAAAAGGGCAATTCCAATGGTAGCAATGGTACTCCATGAACTGCCTGAAGCTACCGAAATGACAGCACAGATGAGCGTTGTGGCAGCCAAAAAGATAGTTGGGTTAAGAATTTTAAGGCCGTAGACAATTAGGGCAGGAATAATTCCGCTAATAAGCCAGGTGCCAGACAATGCACCAATCATAAGTAAAATAAGCATGGCAGAGCTGGTACTTGAAATACTTGAAGCTACTTTATCGAAAATCCGGTGGTAGGGGATATTGAGTCTAATTCCAATTACAACTCCTACTGCAGCAGCGGTGAGCAGTACGAACTGATTGG
>CEQS01074281.1_pt1 | contig 40840 bp, 31 predicted proteins | sample 530981 | NCBI WGS metagenome assembly CEQS01 (sample SAMEA2621176, study PRJEB7988) | marine metagenome | biome: marine biome (ENVO:00000447); feature: mesopelagic zone (ENVO:00000213); material: "saline water (ENVO:00002010), including plankton (ENVO:xxxxxxxx)" | depth 800 m
GTTTGCCTAGCGGCTTCGCCTTCGCGTAGCTTCAGCGGAGCTAGGCTAGAGCGAAAGAATAATTAATGTATCCTCCGAATTATTATGATGATTATAAAGGTTTGAGTATAGTGTTTTTACGTCAGTTTACCGGACGATAAATTTTAAATTTTCCTTTGGAAATGTTTTTTACATCCAATTCGCTTAACCCAACTTTTCTACCAGAGAAAGCCGTGTTTTGATGGGCCAGGGTATATACACCGATTTCTTTTACTTCATAGATAATGGCTGTGTGATGAGCCATTTCACCATTGTAGGTAATTCCGTCCTTTTCGTATTTAATTTTCACTCTTTCAAATTGTATAATATCTCCTGGGAAGATGCATTCCGATCGGTAAAAGACTTCCTTACCAAACTTGTATTGCCCGTCCCATTTAGCGTCAGTTGAACTCAAAGCCTCAAATGCCAAATCCCAACATTCGCCTCTACCAACTTTCTTTTTGATTTTGGAGTCAACAAATTCAATGATTTTCTGATTGAGTTTCGGAACCTTATCACATGCTTTGGGGGGAACCGGTTCTGGGCCGAAAGAAGCAGGGAGAAGAGTAATTATTAAGAGTAGGGCAATAGTATTCATAATGCAAAGGGTAAAATTAACGGTTCAAGTCAATACTTTATTTTGTTTTCTGTTATAGAATATGAAAGGTCAATGCCCACGTAATTGGTTATTCTTGTAATCAAATTCAGAAAGTAATATGCACCACAGATTATTCTTCCTTCTTTTATTCTTACCCATACTGGGAATTGCCCAGAACCAAGAAGTTCCTTTGGTTTATTCCAATATACTCACCGACGACGATGGTACTTATTTTAAGTCGGGAGATTCAACCTATTCGCAAGCTATTCGTGGAAGAGGTTATTCCCTCAATCAAATGGTTAATGCTCCTATAGGAACAGGGGAAGGAATTGATTTTGATTTTGAGGATACCACCTTTCAGGGTAAACTTTACTACGGTTTTATAAACATCAGGGAAGAAGAATATCCGCTACCGGTATATTTTAAACTCTCTACCATAATTAAAAATGGCAGAGCTGGCATTAATTTAATTAACCTAAGCGGCAAATACGATATGATCAATTGGGAAACGTCCAGGAAGGGATTGTTAGCATATCGGGTCGTTTCAAGAAGTGGAAAATTAATTTATGACGGTCGCGTGGGTTTTGAATATGAGCGATCGTTCAAAGTACTTCCTACTATTGTTGAAGGACCAACAATACATAGGGTAGGGCCTCATTCTGCTGTGGTCAGGATTGTATTAAGCCAACCCGTCAAAACCGGACTCTGGATCAATCGCAAAATAATTTCGTCGGAAGAAAGCCTGGTACATGAGGTGTTGGTTACCGGGTTGGAGCCCAGTACGACCTATCATTACGAATTTGAAGGATTTCAGACTCGTTTGTTTAGGCTAACCACTGCACCAGAGCCTGGAAGTACTGAACCCTTTACTTTTTCTTATTGCAGCGACTCCAGAAGTGGGCAGGGTGGAGGAGAACGTAACCTGTATGGAGCTAATGCCTATATAATGAACCGGATTATGGCCTACAATAAATTGAGAGATGTAGCTTTTATGCAGTTTACCGGTGATATGATTTCCGGTTATCAGACCGAGCGAAAGGAGATGGACCTACAGTACGCCAACTGGAAAAGAAGCCTCGAGCCCTTTTCTCACTATAAACCGGTATACGTAGGAATGGGTAATCATGAAGCCTTACTAAACCTGTATAAAAGTGGTAAGGATTGGGTTTCAGTTGATAAGTTCCCGTTTAAAATTGAGTCTGCTGAAAAGGCTTTTAGCGATCATTTCTGCAATCCGCTGAGCGAATTAAAGTCAGAAGATGGGAATAAATACGACCCCAATCCGAAGGGGCAGGATTTTCCTGATTACAGTGAAACGGTGTATTCTTATTCTTATGGAAATACGGAAATCATCGTATTGAATTCGGACTATTGGTACGCGCCTATGTTGTGGAATAATCCAACTACCGGAGGAAACCTACACGGTTACATCATGGACGAACAGTTTAAATGGTTAAAAAACAAAATTTCGGATCTGGAAGCCGATAAAGCGATTCAGCATGTTTTTGTGAGTTTGCATACGCCTTTTTTTCCCAACGGAGGACACGTGGATGACGACATGTGGTATTCTGGAAACAACGAACCTCGTCCTTATATTGCTGGAAAACCTGTAGATAAGGGAATTATTGAAAGAAGGGATGAATTGCTTGAAATCCTTGTAAATCAATCAACCAAAGTTAGGGCCTTACTTACAGGAGATGAACACAATTATGCTAAAACACTCATTAGCAATGCTACCCCAATTTATCCCCTTGTTTGGAGCCTGGAAAAAATTGATTTAAAGCGATCCATTTGGCAAATTAACAATGGCTCTGCCGGGGCACCCTATTACGCCCAGGAAAAAACACCATGGCAATCTATGGTGAGCAATTTTTCAACCCAAAATGTGGCCGTCCTCTTTCACGTAGCAGGTAAAAAAATATCAATGGAGGTAGTTAACCCATTAACCTTTGAGTTAGTAGATCAACTAGAATTTTAACTGTAGATCGCCTTAGTTTAATGATGGGCATATGTACCATTTCACCATACACTATTTCTCTAACTGATGACTTTTTTACATTTCCTTTTTTTCGTTTGTAATTTTGACTAATGAAAATTGAATTTTCTGTTCCACTCGAAAAACACGATTCCAGTTTGGGTTGGTATTACATTGTGTACGTACCCAAAAATCTAATTAAGGAATTGGGGAAGGAAAAAAACCTGCGGGTTAAGGTAACTTATAACAACAGAGAAATAAGCCATGTTTCGGTAAAGAGTAAAGGTGATGTACGCTTTTTGGTAATGAATTCTCAATTGCGTAAAGCCTTGAAATTGGTGGAAGGCGAGTTGGTTCAAGTGAAGGTAGAATTGGAAACCGGCAAGTATGGAATGCCAATGCCTGAGGAGCTAGCTTTAATGCTGGAACAAGATGAACAAGCAGATGTCCACTTTCATAATTTAACTCCCGGAAAGCAACGAAGTTTAATCTTCATTGTGCACAAATTGAAGAACGTAGACAGCCGAATCAAAAAGGCCTTGGGAATAGTTGAACATCTCAATGAATTTAACGGCGAGCTTGACTATAGAGCCTTAAACGAAAAGATTAAGGAAGTCAATCAAAGGACGATGTAATGAACTTTGAAATCCTAACGTCACTGGTAAGTTCGAAAATGCCCTATGGCAAATACAAAGACACGCTCATTTGCGATATTCCAACCTATTATTTGGAATGGCTGGCCAGGGAGAAAGCCTTCCCAAAAGGCAAACTGGGAATGCAATTACAAACCATGTATGAGATTAGGATTAATGGATTAGAAGAGTTGCTAAGTCCATTGAAGAAAAAAAGTATTTGATTTTACTTTAACGAACCACCTGAACATACCCTTTATGTTCAGTTCCATTTACCTCAAGCGTAAAGAAGTAAACTCCATCGTCAACCTTATTGCCGGCAAAGGTTCTACCATCCCAGATTGGATGTCCCTGTGAAGATTCGAAGATAAGAACGCCCCATCGGTTATAAACAAAGACCTGAGAACACTGGTTTAAGTCATTTCCTAAACTAAAATCCAATAGGTCGTTTATACCGTCGTCATTGGGTGTAAATACATTGGGTAAGGAATCCGTTTTGAACTCCGAAATTGCATTGATAAAGGCTTGTTTTTCGGTACTATCGACGCATTGATCTTTTGATTTTACAATAAGTTTAATCAGGTTGTCAGAAGCGTAGGCAACACGTTCCCGTGTATCCACATCGGTGCTAATGGAATTTCCATTTAAGAACCATTCATATTCTATGGCATTGGTCGATAGGTTATGTGTTGTGATCAATGCATCTGTACAGCTTGCTTTTACAACCAGGTCAAAATCGGCATTTACCTTGTCTGATACATCAATCCTCACCTGAGTTGAATCAATACACCCTAAACTATCACTTACTACCACTGTATAAAGGGTAGTAGAATCAGGGAAACTTATGGGATTAGCAATAGTGTCAGAAGTCAGCGCGTAGTTTGGTTTCCATAAGTACTTAATGGGATTGGCACCAAGCACGTTGCTAATTTGCAACTGCGCAGAATCGCCACCACAATCGATGGAAGCACCGGAAACGTCAAATCCAAATCGGGAAACAAATACCGAATCCACATTTTTACATCCACTGGTATCTTCAACCAATAAATAATACCAGCGTGTAGTACCTGATTTGGTTGTTGGGTTAGCTGTGTTCGGATTATTCAACTCGCCGGCAGGTCCCCAAACAAAATTGGAAGAGGGAGCACCCGTAGGATTTCCACCCAACCGAATGGTTGTAGTGGTATCATCACAAATGATCTGATTTTCACCCGCATCTATGGCAGCACTACTTAATACATTAAAATTGACCGTATCCCGAAGTACACATCCGTTGCTTCGGGTAATGGCAAGAATATAAGAAGTCGCTCCGCTAGTGGTCGGTGTATAAATGGGATTCGCAATGGTATCAGAATCCAGATCCGTATTTGGACTCCATAAGTATGTTGGGTTTCCAGGTGAGGTAGGATTTCCACCCAAGCGATAAGGAGTAAATTGACAGATGGTAGAATCTGGACCAGCATTTAAACTATCGGCGGTTATAATATTAACCACCACCGAATCCGTATCTGCACCGCAGAAATTAGATACCTCAACCCAATAATTCCCTGGTTTGGTTACTGTAAGAAACTGATTGGTGGAACTATCGCTCCAAAATGCCTTAAATACGTGCGTATTGACAGTAAACGTCAATGAATCACCTTCACATAAAGTAGTATCCGGTCCAAGATCAACAATGGGTGTTGGTGGTACTTCTACTGTATCGCTGGTGGTTACGGTTGCACATGAATAGTTGGTTGTTAAAGAAACTACGTAAGTGCCATTTGTAGCATAACCATGCGTTGGATTTTCCAGGGTATCGGTATTACCGTCTCCAAAGTCCCACTTAAAAGAAAAGGCATTGGCAAATGAAACGCTCTTAAATTGTACTGTATCTCCCAGGCAAATGGTATCGCTTCCATCTATGGCATTGGTAAAGGTTATAGCGTTGTCCAGATCAACCAGTGAAACGCCTGTAGCATAGGCGTATGAAATAATGTTCCCCATACCCATAGAGTAGGCTAAAAAGCCACATCCCTTGGTTTCCAGTCTGTGGAATCCGGCTTTTACACCAATAGATCGGAATGAATATTTTGGATCTTGAGTGAATTGCTGAAATCCACCCAATTTTACAGAGTCAAGAAATACAAGCGCCGTATCGGTAGAAAAAGTGACTACGTGTACAAAGTTGGTATCCAGTTGGGCGCTTGGATCATCTACCGCGAAAAAGGAAATCGAATCCAAAAACATTTGTTCTGTTGGGTTGAGCATGACCATGGAAGGGTCAGTAAGGTTGTACGAATTACAGCCCACAGGGCCACCACCGCTAACCAGAACTTCGGCAACCGAAATGGGTTTGTTTGCCGTATAATGTCGGTTGGTAATAATAGTATCTTCAAAGAATTCACCTGCATTTAACGTATCCACGAATACACCGTCCCTAAAGAGGATGGTTGTGTCTTCATCAGCTAACACCTTAATGTAATCTTTTAGAACCAAGGGGGTAGGTAGTGCAAAGTAACTCTTACCCCATGTATTGGTAGGGTACATTACTTCCAACAAGGGGTCCCGTGCACCGTTGCAAACTACCTGAATCCAAACGTTACCCGCATAGACGGCTACGTTTTTTCCATTTACACTTTTTATTGTGGTACCTGTTAAATCTACACTATCGGCCAGTGCCTGTGCCTGGTATACTTCTCCAGGTAGTAGGGTAATCTGGTAGGGCACTCCTTTTAACGGACCACCGGCAATATCACCGGTAGGTACAATTTCCACTACTGCTGTATCACCGGTTGCAACCACAACAAATTCCGATTCATAGAGTGTCGCACCAATTTGTTCAGATCGGTAAGTCGTAATTCTATAATCCGGACCAAGTGCCCGATTAGGTAATACCAAAGTGGCTTCGTGTCTGGGGCGTTTTAGATGTACCGCATATACAACCACTTCATTGTTTGATGAAACATGAATCGCTCGATTGAAGATTGAGTCTGATCCGTTCAGGTAGACATCATTTCGAGGCAGGTTCACTTTTGCGATTGCTCCTGGGGTAACCGAAAACGGTGCTGAGAAGCTGGTCCCTGGAATGGTTACCGTTCCAGCAGCAGAAGTGTTTGAAGTAATATTTAACCAGTAATCGGAGTTAGTTGTATTGCGATCGAACATTTCGGGAAATGCCAACCAGAATTCCGTTCCTGAATTAGTCACCTTTTGTGATGTAGCCATTGGAAGCCATAGAGCTAACAAGAATACCCAGGCAATCGTAACTTTAATTAATTGGATCATCTTTTCAAATGTAAGACTTGATAATGAACTAACAATTTAAGTGCTAAGGGGTTTGTTCATGTCAAATTGTGAATTACTGCAGTTATTGGTTCCATTTCTCGTGTTAATTATCACAATGAAAAAGCGATTTCAATTTGTGAGACTACCTTTGCAATTGTGCTGGGCTTTTCGACAAAACAATGGGCAATACTGATCACAGCAGTAATACATACCGTTTTTATTATGTGGTTTGCCTATATCCGTGTTGATTTCGATCCGGATAACACATTGAACAGAATCCGAATGTCATTTGCCGAGGAGGAGGTTCCCGAAATAGAAGAAGCCAAAGAAGAGTGGATTCCGAAAGATTATCAGGAGCATGGCCTGGATCAAAAGAAACAATCAGTAGCTCAGACTAACCAGGCGGTAAATGAGGCAACCAATGAATTGAGCAAAGGAGAGCAGGAAAGACTGGAGCGCGAGATTGAAGCCCAGGTAAATCAAATGGCCAAGGAAGCCAGTACTACAGGGCATATAGAGGCCGGTTCAGAAGGTAGTTTAAGTGGAAATTTATCTGTATCAAAGGAGAAAAAGAAGAAGGTAGAAAAAAAGTCAGGAACTAAAAAGGGCAAAGAGGATTTGGGCAATGTTCATGATAAATCAACCAACATAACCTATTTCCTTAAGGACAGAACTCTTGGAGCTATTGGGTTGTACAACCCTGTTTACCTGTGCGAAGAAGGGGGAATTGTGGTAATTAATATTGTGGTTAACACTTTCGGCGATGTAATTTCTGCCAGCGTTAACAATGGAAAATCAAACACCGGTAATGAGTGCCTGAGAAGCGCTGCGAAGCAGGCCGCACTAAAATCTTCTTTCAATGAAAACCAGCAAGCTGCGAGCAGGCAGAAAGGTATTATTACCTATAAGTTTATGGCTCAATAAGTTATATTAGTTCCAATTTCTAATTGCTTTATCGAATTGTGCTGCCACTTTACCCCAGTTGTATTTTTCGTTTAAAAATTCCGGTAGATCAGAATCGATAGTCACAGGGTTCAGGATTTGGTCAATCAGTTTTTGTTCGAAATCGCTATCGTTGTTATAAACCAATTTCGACGCTAGTTCCGTAGGAAGATGCTCAGGAAAAGCCAATCGATTTGGTAATAAAGGTATACAACCTGAAGCGATGGCTTCAACTGCAGAGATCCCAAAAAAATCCTGATTACTGGTAACCGGAACCAGGTCTGCTTTGGCTAGGAGTTTATTGTATCTGTCATTATTTTCCGCAAAGCCCCAGTGAACCAATTCACTGACCAGTCTTTCTTTAGCCAAACCAAAGATTTCAGGTGATTTCACGCTTTGCTCCCCAAGCACAATCAATTCAAATTTGATTCCGCGTTCCTTTATCTTAAATAAAGTCTTAAAAAAAAGTTCAGAATTTTTATCGTATTCCCATCGGTGATTCCATAAAATTACCGGAGGAATATTCTTGCTTCGTTTAGAAGACTTAATTCGTGAAAAATCAATTCCAATTGGTAGAACCGAACTTTTATCTCTTATGGAATCTATGGTTGAAACATTCCTGCGGTCAGGGAACCTTTTTAGGAAGCCAGGAAGTGCATTAAACCAGGCCTTGTAGTGGTAGTCAGAATTAAACCAAACCTGATCTGCAGCCAGCATGGAAGTGTAATTTATAAAGGCGTAGTGATTGTCTCTTCCTTTGGTAGCATCTTCATCTGCAGCACTCCAGGGATAGTTTAATTGGTTTTCGTGCATGTATAAAAAAGTAGGAGTGGATTTATATTGTTTTGGAATTAGCCCTTTGAATGTGGCTAAATCCAACATATCAGTAGCAAGAATAAAATCTACATTGTCGTTTAACCCCTTAAATTGTTCAGCAAAGGAAATTGCTGCCCCATGCATTCTCCACTTCCAATGGTTTGCCGGAAGGGTGAATAATTCAATTTTATGGCCGGAAAATGAAAGTAATTCATCAGCCCATTTTTTATGAGATCCACCATAGAATGGTTCTAATAAAATTCCCTTCATTTATTAAAAAGGTGCAAATTATCTAAAAAATCGACAGGTAAACGTATACACGTTCATCTGGTGGTAAATACTTCTTTCAAAATTTCTCTACCTTATCAACTTGTCTATTTTTGCCCTAATACGTACCCAAAATAGAATGAAGAAACTCGTTGCGCTTGTTTTATTTTTCGTTATTGCCCTGACTTATGTAGCTAGTTCTCAGACTAGTTTGTCTGAATCTCAGCAAAAGAAAATTCTAAGACAAGCACGAAATTATTTATACGCTGCAGAGTATACCGAGGCCTTTCCTCTATACAGTGAACTCTATAAAGCAGACTCGAATAACTCGATATACAACTATGAATTGGGTATTTGTATCTACGAAGGATCTCGTGATAAACTTAAATCGAAAAAGTATTTTGAGAAAATTGTGGAGTTGGATGAAAGGGAAGAAAAACCAGAACTTTTCTATTACCTGGGTCGATTATATCATTTGGAACATAACTTCCTATTTGCTACGGCAGCATACAGTACATACATAGCGGAGGGATTACCTCCAGGAAAAGTGGGTACGGAAATGGAGGCCGAAGTAGAGGCTTATATTTTACAATGTGAAGATGGTAAAGATTTGCTGGAATTGAATAGTCATATTCTGGAGAGTGTTCAGAAGAAATCGAAAGATGTTACAAAGTTCGATATTGATTCCAATCATTACCTTACTTTGGAAAACCTGGGAGAAGAAATCAACAGTAGTTTCGATGAACATAGTCCATTAATTATTGATAACCGGGAGGTGTTACTATTTACTTCGAGAAGAAACGGATCTACCGGTGGTGAGCTATTTTCTGACGGTCAATATTACGAGGATATTTATATGGCCAATTTTCGAAATGGAATTTGGGCAGAGGTTAACAATGTGAACAACTCCGATTATTTTAATGGGGCTTATCAGAATTCGGCAGACCACAACTCCACGGTGTCTATTTCAGAAGATGAAAATGAATTATTCATTTATTCGAACAACCACATTGATGTTCTTAATCGTAAAGATGGAACCTGGTTGCCGTTGGAAAAATTTAGCCAGAATTTCAATCGTGCCGGTGTTCAGATCTCAAGCGTAACCATTTCTCCGGATTTAAAATCGCTTTATATCGACGCTGAAAGGTATGACAGTTATGGAGGGAGGGATTTATATAGAGCAACGCTACAGGATGATGGTTCCTGGGGAGAGATGCAGCATCTGGGACCGAAGATCAATACCGAATTTGATGAGGTTTCTCCTTTTTTACTTAATGATACCGTTCTTTATTTTTCTTCTAAGGGGCATTCCAGTATTGGAGGTTGGGACGTATTTGTAACCCATAAAACGGATACGGGATGGACGGTACCTGAAAATTTAGGTATTCCGGTAAATACGCCATATGACGAAGTGAACTACATGATCGATCACGAAGGAGATAAGGCATACTATTGTTCAAGTCGCGAAGGCGGTTACGGTGGTTTTGATATCTATACCATAACAACTACAGTTCAGCGCGAAATTGATGAAGAGGACTTTAAGAAGTTGGAACAGGGTGATACAACCGAAGAGAGAATATTGGTTGTAGATAATGTTGAGGTTGATGAAAATGGAAAATTGACCCCTGCTACATTAGCTGCATTGAATGATGCCCAAAAGCAGTTAGCCGCTAATCCTAATTTGAAGGTCGAAATAAAAGCTAGTGCTCCCGGAAAGAATGGACATGATATAGCCAAGAAAAATGCAGAATTGGCAATGGGTGTTTTGGTTAGTGCCGGAATTAGTAAGGACAGAATATCGCTTACATATCAATCGTCTGATACAATTGCCTCATCCGGACCACTTAAGGCCAATTATGAAGAAACAATTTACTTTGGTTCAGCTTCTAAATACGTTACAGAGTGGAGCCAGGAAAAGAAAATGAAGCCCTTGTTGGAATACTTAAAAGGAAATACAACAGGTACCATCTATTTGAGTGGTCATACCGATCATGTTGGAGATACTGAATACAACTTGACACTATCAAGAGAAAGAACGGATTCAGTTGAAAAATTCCTAAGGGATAATGGTATCACCAATAAGATTAGGAAAGAATATTTCGGAGAGGCAAGCCCTCGCTATACCATAGAAGAAGTAACTACAGACCCTAAACAACTTATATACAATAGAAGGGTTAAAATAGTTGTATTTTAATTGAACTTCCTTAGTCTCATTTCAATTTCTGAGACTTAAATTTGCGAAATGGATTTACTATCAGGAAAAGTATCGATTGTAACAGGAGCGTCGAGAGGAATTGGTAAAGGTATTGCTCAACTTTTTGCTCAGCATGGCTCTGACGTTGCGTTTACTTATATGTCGTCGGATGAGAAAGCAAAGGCCTTTGAGGCTGAATTGAAAGAACTGGGTGTTAATGCCAAAGCGTACAAATCCAACGCTTCGGATTTTAGCGCTTGTGAGGAGTTGATAAAAAATGTTCTGGCTGACTTTGGAGGTCGAATCGATGTTGTGATAAACAATGCTGGTATTACCAAAGACAATCTTTTAATGCGAATGACCGAGGAAATGTGGGACGATGTAATGAACACTAACCTTAAGTCGGTATTTAGCATGACCAAAGCAGTACAACGTACTATGCTTAAGCAAAGGGCAGGGTCCATTGTCAACCTAAGTTCGGTGGTTGGAGTTCAGGGCAATGCAGGTCAAAGCAATTATGCAGCAAGTAAAGCCGGAATTTTAGGATTTACGCGGTCGATAGCTCAGGAACTTGGCTCTAGAAACATTAGATGCAATGCTGTTGCTCCTGGGTTTATTGAAACAGAAATGACTGGCGCTTTACCAGAAGAAACCGTTCAGCAATGGAGGGATTCAATTCCTTTGAAACGAGGAGGTACGCCAGAAGATGTGGCCAATTTGTGTTTGTTCCTAGCATCTGACCTTTCGGCATACATTACAGGGCAAACCATGAACGTTGATGGGGGAATGCTCCCGAGCTAACACTTTTTAAGATCAACCCAAACTTTTTTAGATCAATTTTGGTGGTGAGTAACGTTGCTTATGTCAACGTTGGTCTAAATTAGATTATTGAATTGAATGCTTGACTTTTCGTACCCATTATGGTATTTGATTGTATGTGTATTATTTAGCCTGGGGTTAAGCATTTTTCTGTACTTCTATAATTCGGTTCACCTATCCAAACCCTGGCGGGCTGGACTTTTCTTACTTCGGTTTTTGGTATTGTTTGCGCTAAGCGCATTGCTGCTTAAACCCATTCTTAAGTATGCTTCTATAAGTTACGAGAAGCCCATAATTCTTGTAGGTATCGATAATTCCAAGAGTATATTACTGGGTAAGGACTCCGCCACCTACAAATCTGAACTGGCCAATAAAATAGAAGAATTAAAATCAAACTTATCAGCTGAGTTCGAGGTTAAAACCTTGCTTATAGGTGATGAAATAGTAAGTGGAGATAAAATTGACTTTAGCGAAAAGGCAAGTAATCTGTCTTCATTTATGGATTATGTAAATGATAATTATGCCTATGATAATGTAAGTGCCGGAGTATTAATAAGCGATGGTATTTTTAATAAGGCTACCAATCCAAACTACAAGAAGTGGAACATTGATGGAGGGTTGTATACTGTTGCCTTGGGAGATTCTTCGCAAATGAGTGATCAAAAACTAACCAACGTCAGAAGTAATTCCATTGCATTTTTAGGGAATAAATTTCCAATTAACGTCAACCTTCAAATCGATGGGTTTATCGGTCAAAAGTCGATGGTTAAAATAGTTGGCTATGGCAAAGAGATTTACAGTCAGGAAATTGAAATTACATCCAACAGTTTAAATCTCGAATTTCAGCACCTGGCAGATGCTGAAAAAGTTGGATTACAAAAATTCACCGTAAAAATCCTATCCCTGGAGGGTGAGCTTAACACGATTAATAATGAACAGGTTTTTTATGTTAAGGTGAAGGATAAAAGGCAAAAAATTCTCATGGCTTATGACTTCCCACATCCCGATATTGCAGCTATTCGCAGAAGCATTGAAGATGAGGAAAGCTATGAAGTGAAGATGTATAGGACAAAGGACCTACTTAAATTGGACAAGGAAAACATAGAGGAAAACTTTAACCTGATTGTTGCTTTCCAAATTCCAACAGGCGACCAAAAGTCCAAAAAAGCCTTTAGTTTACTTCGATCCTGCAATACTCCGCAGTGGTATATTTCTTCATCTCACACCGATCATTTGTTGTTATTCAATTCGGACAAGGGGATTGAATGGAAGGGACAATCAGACAAAAACAACTCGGTACAAGGAAGTATTAACGCAAATTTCGATCTGTTTACCATTACGAATGATAAGGGAGTTCAGACCGAATACCCTCCTGTGAAAGTTCCTTTTGGAGTATTGAATTATTCAGTAGGTTCTCAGGTGTTGAGTTTCCAAACAGTTAGCGGCATTATAACCCAGTATCCACTGTGGTTGTTTACTTCCTCCGCTGAAGGTATTCGAAAATCTTACTTTTTTGGAGAAGGAATCTGGCATTGGAAAATGTCGGAGTATGAGCACAGTGGAACGTATGATTTATTTGACGAAACGGTAACCAAAACGGTTCAATACCTGGCGTCGAAAAAAGATGTCTCACGCTTTAGGGTTTATTGCGAAACCAGTTTTTATGAAAACGATCCCATTGAATTGAATGCTGAATTTTATAACCTGTCTTATGAATTAATTAATGAACCCAATGTGTCCGTTCAGGTTCGGAACGAAGAAGGAGATTTATACGAACTGGAAATGGTTAGGAAAGGAAGCAAATACTACTTAAACGTAGGTAAACTTTCACCTGGCAAATTCAGTTACAAGGCTAGCGTTAATCACCAGGGAAAAGAAATGGTTAAGTCAGGAGAGTTTTCAGTTAAAAAGTTGGATACAGAGTATAAAAACCTACAAGCTGATTTTAACCTAATGCGAGGACTCGCTCAAAAGAATGGAGGAAAGTTTTATACCTACAATAAATGGGATGAGTTTAGTGCAGAATTAAAGCAAAAGAAGGCGGTTCAACGGTCTTATGAAGAAGTAGAAATTAAGGATTTAATCCATCAGAAGTGGTTGTTCGCTTTGCTGGTTCTAATCATTGGATTGGAATGGTTAATTCGGAAAAGGGAAGGGGTAATTTAAAATTCGATTGAGGGATCTTACTCCAAACTCGCTGTTATCTCGTCTTTTATTCGCTGGAGTTTTGCTAAACTCAATGGCTTGGTAATATAGTTTGTAACCATTGGGTGGTCCTCACTTTTTTTAATATCATCTGGTGAGATAGAAGAAGTAAGCATAAATATTCGAGGGAATTTGAAATTAATTCGACCATCCAGCAAGTCCAGAAACTCCCAACCATTCATTATTGGCATGTTTATGTCGAGGAAAATAAGTTCCGGGAGTTCCTCTTCATTGGCCAAAAACATTTCGAAAGCAGCCCTTCCATTTATGGCAACCAGTACTTCTTCGCTGATATCCAATCTCTTAAGAAGCTTAGTATTTATAAGGTTTTGGATTGGATCATCGTCAATTAGAAGTATTTTCTGAATCTTGTTCATTTATTTTCTTAGTACAGGTTTGAACGTCGAAAATTAATAAAGGTTTCCATTCAGGCAAATTAAATGAATCATAATTGTCATAATATTTACGACTTCAATTAACGCTACTTTTCTCGTTTGATGTAATTTCGCTTTTGGATTTTGGTGTCATCAAAATCGTTTCGAAATTGATGATGAAAAGGGAATTTCGTGAAATTCGAAAACTGTACCCGCAGCTGTAAAGTTCGGAGCTTGAATTTAATTTAAGTATAAGCTTTCTACCACAGCCACTCTCAAAAAACGAGGGGAAGGCAAGAAAGTGAACAAAGTCAGAAGACCTGCCAATTTCAACGATAAGTATGGGTTCGGGAAAAACCTGTAATTATAAATGTGTTAACTAATTAGTAATGTTTAAAAATGTAATTTGTGGATTATCCCTTTTGGGGTCTGTTTGTGCGTATGGGCAAACGGTAAGTGGTTTTGAAAATGTGATTTCAGTGGTAGATTCAGCCTACAACGGATCTGACCTCAATCATGGGAAAATAAGTGGAGCCGGTCATTTCTGGAACACTTATAATAAAACGTGGGGAAGTTGGACCGGCTTTTCCATTTCGAGTAAGACAGACACAGTAAAAGCCGACTGGAGCAATCAATATTCTTCCATTTCAGGAATGGGTGCAAATTCAAGCTTAAGTTACGCAGTGGCCTATTCCAATGCCTATGTAACCTTTACCGAATCTATGAATGGTGATTCAGTAGTTGGGGTTTCACTAAACAATTCAACCTATGCTTATAAAACTATTCGCGATGGAGGAGCCTTTAGTAAAAAGTTTGGCGGAACCTCCGGAAACGATACCGATTATTTTAAAGTTGTTCTTACTGGAATGCTCCATGGAAACAAAACCGGTGAGGTTGTTTTCTATTTGGCAGATTATCGTTTTACAGATAACTTAAAGGACTACATAGTTAAAGATTGGACCTGGGTAGATTTAACCAGCCTTGGCAGTATTGATGAGCTTGAGTTGTATTTTGAATCTACCGATAAAGGGCAATGGGGAATAAATACACCTACCTATGTATGCCTCGATAGCCTGGTATACAAGAACAGCGGCAGTAAATTTAGGCCCGTAGCTACAAATGATCAGTTTTTAACCGCATTTGATGGCGTTAATGATGCCTATTCAGTTCTTGCCAATGATAAAGACCCTGACGGAACATTGAAAGCTTCTAACTTGAAATTACTTAATTCCTTCGCTCAAGGAACAACTACCATTGAAGCCGATGGAAAAATTAAGATGGCTCCAAACTCCAGTGCCTATGGATGGGATACATGCGATTACATAATAACTGATGCGGACTTCCTTGCTGACACCGCTCAATTTAGACTATTAATTAATGATGAGCCCGAGGCAAAAGACGATGAGTTTATTGTTCTTTCGGCTGATTCTGCTACCATAGAAATATTAAAGAATGACATTGATGAAGCAACGGATTCTTTGAAGGTGACGATAAGAAAACAACCTAACAAGGGTACTGCCTATATTTCTACGGATAACCAGTTAGTTTATAAACCCAATGGAACTCTTGGAAATGACACCTTGCGCTATCAAATTGAAGACGAATATGGATTGATAGATTCGGCGGAAGTACATTTAATCCTTGACCTTACTTTTTCAGTTGCACAAGAGAATTCAGCCATTAGCTTCTCGGTGTATCCCAATCCGGCAAATGACTTTATTCACATCGATCTGGAACAAGGAGCAAAGGTGAACTACTCCCTGACGGATTTAAGCGGCCGAACAACTAAATTTGGTATCATTAGTGACTCAGAGGTTCTTTTAGTATCTGATCTTCCCAAAGGAGTCTACATTCTTCGGCTTAATGATGGAATGTCAGAAGTTCAGCAAAAAATCTTGATACAATGAGATTTTCAATTACACTGTTACTCCTTGTTGTAAGCTTCGAAACTGTTGCTCAAAATAGTTATGCGCCTGCAGTGGGACTCCCTGGCTCAAAAGCTATATATAAGGATTCCAGTATAATAAAATCATGGGCTTCTGCATGCAAGGTGCAACGGGGCTACATTGATATTGCTAATAAAACTTCTGGTAAGGTAGATTATGGCAAAGCAGATTACGCTATTGGAAAAAGTGACCCGGGCGTAGTTAGTCTGGGAGATAGTGGAATAGCAACCCTATCGTTCGACGGAGTTGTACATAACGGCCCAGGTCCGGATTTTTGTGTTTTCGAAAACTCGTTTAGTGATAATTACCTTGAATTGGCATTTGTAGAGGTAAGTTCCGATGGAATAAATTATTTCAGGTTTCCTGCTTTCTCCGAGACGGATACGGCAACTCAGGTGGGGCCTTGGGGATTTCTGGAAGCATCAAATTTGTACAACCTTGCAGGTAAATACCGTGGGCAATACGGAACACCTTTCGACTTGCAGGAAATGGTAAACATTGCAGGCTTAAATGTGGATAGTGTAAAACACATTCGGATGATTGACGTCATTGGAAGCATCGATACCAACTATGCGTCGTTCGATAGCAAGGGAAGAAGAATTAATGACCCTTACCCGACCGATATGCCTACAAATAACTTGTACTCTGGAGGGTTCGACCTGGATGCCGTTGGGTTAATCAATTATACCGGAAAAGTATTTCTTTCAAATCATTATGTTCAACCACGTAGTGCAGAGTTGAGCGTATTTCCTAATCCGGCTATTGATATACTCAATATTTCCAAGGTTTCAATAAATTCAGTCATTACGGTTTATAACATAGCGGGAGAACGTTTCGAGGTCAATTCAATTGGGGATTTGCAGTATGACGTTTCGAATCTGAACCTGGGGCTTTATTTGATTGAAGTAAATGATGGGAGAGTAGTTTATAGAGGAAGATTTGCCAAGTTATGAGAACCGCGCTGGCTGTCATAGCGTTGTTTCTTTTTTTTAATTCTATTAATGCTCAGGTTAGTGATTCTACGATATTTCTGAAAGAAGTTAGTGTTTTAGAAGTAAAGCCATCCGATAATTATACAACAACTTCAATTGACACTTTAATTCTACAGTCGGATATTGGAGCATCGCTGGACGAGGTTCTGAATAAATCCAGCGATATATTTGTTAAAGAATATAGCCCTGGAGCATTAAGTACTCTATCTTTTAGAGGTATGGGAAGTAGTCATACCAAGATTTATTGGAATGGTATTTCGCTAAATTCTTCCATGAATGGGGTGTTCGACTTGTCTTTATTCAACATCAACTTTACCGATCAAATTGATGTCCATTATGGTGCTTCGAGCCTGATTGATGGATCGGGTAGTTTGGGAGGAAGCGTAAAGCTTCAACAGAAGGATGTATTTGAAAGAAAATCGGAAATGTTTTTGTCACAGTCTATAGGAAGTTTTTCAACCTACAACACCATGGCAAAATTTGCTTTTTCAAATGGTAAATTCTTTATGGATTACCGATTCTCTGCCATTAGCTCGAAAAATGATTTTGAATATTTAAACCCGGCGAAATCAGAAGTACCTCAGGAAAAAATGATTGGGGCTGATTATAGAAGAGGAAATATGGTTGCCAATGTGGGTTGGCTGATTAATAACAACAATGTACTTAGCCTCAAATACATTTATCAAAATGGTCAGAGAAATTTGCCCAAGCTGAATATACAAGATTCGGTGAAAGAACTTCAGGAGGATACACTTAGTCTGGGTTTCATAGAATGGAGGAATTATAGTAAATGGTTTAAGAGTGAATTGAAAGTTGGAATTAAGGCAAATAATATGGGCTACAACAACGAAAATATTCAATTGAAATCAAAGAGTACCGAGAATAATTTTTTTGTTCAGGAAAGGCTCAAATACCAGCTCTTTAAAAAGGTCAACCTGAATTCTGTTTTTCTCTACGATTACATTGAAGCCTTCAACGACAAATACGGATCGACAAAGAATAGGAACGAATTTCAAATGATTCATGATTTTGAAAGGAGAATAGGAGGGAAGTGGAAGGCCGGAGTTCTTTTCAAATCTCATTTTACCAGCAATATGTCTTTGCCCTTTATGCCCTCGGCTAATCTGGGCTATCAGGCGATTCAGCATTGGTTAAGAATATCAACAAATGTTTCCTATCATGGAGCAATTCCAACCATGAATGATTTGTACTGGGGAGAAGGTGGAAATCCGGACTTAAAGCCCGAGACTGGTATTTCTTCCGAATTAAACTTCATTGGTGGCAAACCATTAAAAAGCATAACGATCAATTACACCTTGTCTTCTTATTATAGTGATATTGACGATTGGATTTTGTGGGCACCCGATAATTCAGGTATTTGGAAAGTGTCAAATGTTTCTCGGGTTCAATCCTATGGGTTTGAAGCAAATCTGAGTGCCTCTAAAAAGGTAAAACACATACTGTTATCTGCTAAGGTTTCGTACAACTGGAATGTTAGCGAAGATGAAAACCACCATCAATTATTGTATGTTCCGGTTCATAGGATGCGACTCAATGCGGCAATCAAATGGAAGGAGCTGGGAATTAACTACAATCACCAATTCACTGACATGCGATATATAAATACTGAGAACAATGCATGGCTTCCAGGCTATTTTTTGGCAGACCTCTCCATATACTACACATTCCACTTAAAATGGAGAAGTCATATAAGGGTAGCTGGTAAAGTAAATAACCTTTACGATGAACCTTATCAGAGCATCGCTAATCGGCCAATGCCCGGACGCTATTATACACTTACGCTGACCTATATGTTTAAATGAGCCGAATTACCTACATACTGGTTATTGCTTTGCTTTTGTTTTCCTGTAGCAAGAAGAAAGATTTTGGTCCACAGTATTCCGAAGATCCTCCACAGCCTGTTACCAAGGTGGTGAGTGGTGCCCTGGTACTCAATGAAGGTAATTTCGGTTTTGGAAATGCAAGTCTGTCTGTAATTGATTTCGACAACGGCGAGGTACAGAACAAGGTATTTGAATTTGCAAACGGTAAAAAACTGGGAGATGTAGGTCAATCGTTGTTAATCATTGATTCCCTAGCATTTGTTGTGGTAAATAATAGCAATAAAATTGTTGTAATTGATTTAAAAAACTTCAAACAGGTTAAGGAAATTAAAATTAGTGGAGCACCACGCTATTTGGTTGAATATGAAAATTTGATTCTAATTAGCACCATGGGCTCCAATTCGATACAAGCCCTTAACCGTGATACCTATGAGGTTAGTCCATTCGTCCAGGTTTCCGGCTGGATCGAGGGAATGGTAATCAATAATGGAAAACTGTTTGCCTGTAATCGTGACATGAATGTAGTTGATGTCATTGATTTAAAAGCTAAATCCCTGGAGCAAAGAATAGTAGTTGGTAAAGAACCTGAATCGCTGGTGGTTGATTCTTTAGGAGACCTCTGGATACTTTGTACCGGAGGTTATAATAAAAATGATCGGGAACAAGCAAGCATTTATAAAATCTCAACCACAACCTTGAGAAACGAATTGATCTATCAATTTGCCGACATAGAGCATTCTCCTACCAGGCTTCGATTGAACAAAGAAGCAACGTCTGTCTATTTTATCAATAACGGGATTTTTAAGCTTGATTTAATTAAAAAGGGTGAGCCTGCCCTTGTTTTGGAACAACCAAAGGGGGATATCTATTATGGCCTGGCAGTTAACCCCGGCAATGGCCATTTGTTTGTTGGAAATGCAAAAGACTACATCAAATTAGGTGAGGTAATCGAAATTGCAAACAATTCAACAATACTCAACAAATACAGGGTTGGAATTATCCCCCAATTCATTGGTTTCTATTGAATTAATCGCTACCAAAGGCAATTGTAATTTCGTTAATGCTTTTTATAAAGTTAATCCTCGAAAAAGGTGAAAACCAATATCTTTGTGGTGACATGACACGAACAACTGTTTTCAACCCCTTATTCGTAATTGTTTTAGCTACGCTTTTGCTGTCGGTACCAACATTTGCACAGGAAGCAATGTCGTTTGGTTCCATTGATGACACTGCCATAGAAAAGAATTTATTGGTGGAGGCACAGGTACTTGAAAGCGCTAATCCGGCTCCTGGTGTAGTTATTGAAGTTATTAATGAGAAGGGTGGAATTACAAGTAAAGACACAACCAAAGACAACGGATATTTTAGTGTTAAATTAAATTTTGATTCTGTTTTTGTATTGAAGTTCAAAAAGGATGGATACGTAACCAAAATGGTTGCCATAGATACAAGGAACATGTTGGAAGAGGACAAGGAATTTGGGTACGATCTTGGCATGTTCAAATTATCCATGCTAAAAAGAGAAGAAAAAAAGGACTATTCGTTGTATAAGCAACCAATAGCAAGGTTTAGTTACAATGAAATCATGCAGATTTTTGTTGTAGACAAAGCCTACAAGAAAGTGGTAAAAAAGCGTTTTGATGATAAGGGTGAGAAACCTGAGATAATTAAGTTTTAATGAGAAAGATTACGTTAATTCAGTTGAGTGTGATGTTGCTGAGCATGTTATTGTGTTTAAGTGTAGGTGCACAGGATGATAAGAAGGGCAAACCGAAAAAGGATAAAAACGGTAAGAAGTGGAGCAAGAAAATTTGGGGTGATTACGACAGTAATGCGGTTCCATTTAATCTGGCGATTAACGATGCTTACGTAACCTACAACGATAAATTACTGGAAGGTGTAATTGTCAACGTGTTGGTGAATGGTGAAATTTTTATGGCCGATACAACTGATAAAGAAGGAGGTTTTTCTTTCAACTTGAAATTTGATCATCGCTACGTATTAGCTTTTATCAAGGATCAATACGTAACCAAAAGGGTTGAAATTGACCTTTCCAACATGCCAGCCGAGGCTAAAAAAGAGGGTTACGATTTGGGCAAATTCAACATGGGAATGATAAAATACGCAGAGGGAATGGACATTGAAGAATACAAAATTGCCGTTGCTCGATATAAATATGATGAAATCAATAAAATCATTCAGTTAGACCGAACCTATTTTAGAAAGCGGAAAGAACTTCTGGCTGTAGTTAATAAGCAAAATGAGAAAGTTCTGGCCAATAAAGACGCTGAAGATCAGGATCTACAAAACGATTACGATATTTTGATTCGGGATGCTGACATAGAGTTTGCAGCGAAAGATTATCAACTGGCTAAGGAGTTTTATTTGGAAGCGTTGAAGTTGAAGTCATTGGAAGAATATCCCAGAAAGCAACTAAAAATTATTGAAGGTTATTTAGAACAGGACCTGAATGCAGAAGAAAAGTACCAGGCGCTTATTAGCCAGGGTGATGAGGCGTTTAATGTAAAAGATTACGAATCCGCTCTTCTTGCGTATAAAAATGCTACCAGAATTAAAACAACAGAAGCTTATCCAAGGGATCAGGTTAAGAAGATAGAAGGGTTGAAGGCTGCTGAGAAAGCGCCGGTTGCTGCTACGAACGAAAAGAAAAACTACTCATTGGCCAACATCAAGATTAGTACTGAAAACAAAGGGTTGTCGAATGAACTCGCGAAAAAATACCCCCAGGGATTAACCGAAGAGACTTATACCGAGGGTAGTAAAACCATTGTTCGAAGAATTATTGTTGATGGAGATATAGGCGTTGAATACAAGAAGATAATTCACAATTGGGGAGGGGTGTATTATTTTAAAAATGGAAATGCTGTAAACCATTTTGTTTGGCAGAAAGAAGCAATTCAGTAGTTTTATGTGTTCAAAATGAACACACTTCCTATATATAGACTTTATTTAAGTTGCTTACTTTTTCTTTTGACGTTTGGAATTCAAGCGCAGGAAGGAGGAATTAAGTTGGTTGTAGATGTTAAACACAAAGGAAAACCCTACAATTTAGCATCAATAAGAATCAATAAAGACGCCTCTTTTTTTGATAAAAGTACAACAACCGAAACAGGCCAATTTTCCTATCTGTTTGAGTATGGGGCTATATACCACATTTATTTTGAAGGAGAGGGAATGGCAACCAAATGCCTTGAACTTGATTTGAAACAGGCACCTGAGCATGAAAAGGATATCACACACGATTGGGAAATAGGTGAGCTAAGCCTCTTTAAAACCTATGAAGGAATTGACTTAACTATTCTTGAAAAGCCTATTGGTCGAATTCATTACGACGAGGAAATGGCAGACTTCACGATTGACTACAAATATGGGCTGAGCCGGGAAAAGGAGATCAAACAGTTGGAGCGAAAGGTTGAAGTGAAGGAAAAAGATGAGCAAACAGAATTGAACCAATTGGAGAAAAGCTACAACGAGACTCTAAGCAAAGGGGATACCGAGTTCAGACAAGAAAATTATAAGAAAGCTCTATTGTTTTACGAGCAGGCAAAACAACTAATGCCAGAAGGTACTAAGGCTCAGGATAAAATAGCTGAAACGAATAAGGTGCTTGAAAAAGAGGCCAATTTCAAGGACATGGTTTTAGCTGGAGATGAATATTTCCGAAAAGGGGAGTGGATTTTGGCTAAAGACAAATACCAACAGGCAAAGCTGCTAAAGCCCTCAGCTTCATACCCCAAAAGTCAGTTGGCTGCAATTGCACAAAAGGTTAAAGAACAGGAACTAAAGAACAACGAGTTTAATAATCACATGGTAGTTGCTAATGCGGCTTATGCCTCAGGCAATTACACGGCTGCTGCAGCAAGTTATAAAAAGGCCCTGGCTATTAACCCCAATGCTGCTCTGGCTAAAAATCAACTGGACAAATCCAATACGGAAATATCGAAACTGAACGAGGCTGAAATAAGAAGGCAGCAATCACAAAATGCGTTATTGGAGTCTAAAAGAGCAATTCAGGATGAAGATCTGGTTTCTGCCAATCAAATTTTAAATGAGGCTTTAATACTTGATCCCACAAATGAATCGCTCCAGGTGGAAAAAAAGAAGGTGGACTCAATGCTGGCAGCCGAGAAAAAGAAAAAGGAGGAAGCCGAACGGGCTAAGCAAGAAACGGCATTACTTGCAGCAAATAAGGCAAAGGCAGAAAAGGAGGAATTCGAAAAATTCAAGAAAAAAGGAATGGAAGCTGATCAGGCTGGAAATAAAGAATCGGCGATCTACTTCTTTAAAAAGGCAGTTGCAATTAATCCAAATGACCAGGCAGTTAATTCGAGACTTAGAACGCTTCAAAAGGGGGATCCAGCTGCGGCTGCAAATGCATCACCCAAAACAGTGAGTACTGAAAACGAGTTTCAGGAATTGGATAAACTCGATAAGAAAAGTGACAACTTTGTTGCATTGCTGGCGACCAAGTATCCGCAGGGAATGACCGAGAAAACCTATAAGGAAAAGAATAAAACAGTCACTAAACGCATTGTGGTTAAAGGCAATCTTGGAACAGAATACATGAAGGTTGAACATGCCTGGGGAGGTGTCTATTATTTTAAGAACGGGGAAGCAACAACCAAATATGTTTGGCAGAAGGAGGCGAAGTAATTAGTTGGAGTGTATTAGCACACTTTTAAGATAATGTTACTTTAGTGCGCTCAAACTATCAAAGCATGCGCATTTTTAAAAGCTTTTTTTCCATATTTAATTTCAAAACCATTATTGCCGGATTAATGGCTCTGGCTTCGGCGTATGCTTGTGTTCGTTACAACATAAAAGCAGAATTTCCATTTTACCTAATTAGTATTGCTATTGTATTCCCAATAGTTTTTTCAATTGACAGTGCATATAAGCGGAGGGAACATGCCTTGCAGTTTTACGCAGATTTAAAGGCTCATGGTATTTCTCTATACTTTGGGATTCGGGAGTGGGCCAATGTACATGAACCGCATCTGTCCGCCACCTATAAAAAGGACATTAAGGAATTATTTCATCTCATTAGTACCATGTTTATGAAGGATTCCAAAGAGGCAAAAAAAGACGAAGTTGAGATTTACAAACGATTTGCTGACCTCTCAGAATCATTAATCCATGTAAAACAGATCGGAGTGGGTGGCAGTGAAATTTCCAGGCTTCACCAATATGTCAGTAAAATGCTTATAGCCTATGGAATTGTACGAAACGTATTTTATTACCGAACGCCAGTTACGCTAAGAGCATATAGTAAAATCTTCATCTACTTTTTCCCCATTTTATACGGACCATATTGTGCATCAACCTACAACGATTATTCTTATGGAATTGCCTATATAATTGCTGTATTGTACAGTATAATCCTGGTCAGCTTGGATAATCTACAGGAGCATTTGGAGAACCCATTCGATCAGATTGGTGAAGACGACATTAATTTTGAGGTGGAAGAACTCGAGATGGTAATGGTAGAACCGGGAAAGAATTAGGTATTTCCTTATTCTTTTAAATCAACATGAAGAATTTCAATTCTTCTTTCCTCCATAGCGTCCGGACTATAAACCGAATTTATTTTGTCTTTCAGGTCATCACTGGTTGTACGTGCCGCCTTTGAATCTCCAAAGGGAATTTTTACAAATTCAATTTTAGCCCCATTTTTAGCTGTTCCATCAATATAGGGGGCAATTTCACCTTCTTTATATACATAGAGGTAATTAACCAGGCTCTCAATTCTACGTTTGGTTAAATGGATGTTATAATCGCTGGCGGCCAGGGGTGAAGCATATCCTTTTATGGTAATCACTACCGATTGACCCTTTTGCAACTGACCGTAGAGTAAGTCCATAAACAGATCGAACTCTTCGATTCCTCCTTCCACCTTTTTCTTAAAAAAATGATCAATGCGTTTAATTGAAGAATCTCGATCATTGCCTGTTTTGTTTCGGGTATACTCCTTTAAATAGCGTTTTTTTAAACCCAAATACTCCTCAAAGCATTCGTGATAGGTCTTTGACGTGGTAGTAGCCAATGACCTGGGATTGGGCTGGTCGTTATGAAAGTAGAGTACCGGTAAATAGTTGTTGAGCTCAGCTACGGTTTCAATTTTTGGTATCAGTAGAGTGGAATCTACTTCATCAACAGTGTCAGCCAATATGGGGGCCTCATGTTCAAAATAGTAGATATCGTTGCAACAGGTCTGGTTCTTCAGTTTAAACCCACCTTCCCGATTACTGGTAACGAAAGCAACACTGTTGGAGGGGTAGCTCCTGAAATATAGGTCATTGGCAGGAGAATTAATCACTTGACCCGCATTAGCTGGAGCCTTTACACTTCTTAAGCTATATGCCTCACTGGAGAACACATCAAAACCACCATAACCATAGTGCCAATCCGAACTAAAGAACAGACGATTGCTATCTGATAAAAAGTAGGGGGTAATTTCGTTGCCCGGAGAGTTTACTTTCTTTCCCATATTTCGAGGATAAGTAAATCCTTTTAATCGTTTATTGTATTGAGCGTACCAAATATCAAGTTGTCCCTTTCCTTGTGGTCGGTTAGAGGCAAAGAACAAGGTAGTTTTACCTTTTATGGTACATAAGAAGGGTTGTGTATTATTAAATCCTTCCAGGTTTATGGATCCGGCTAGTTCTTCAGGCTCCGACCAACTTTGGCCATCCCATTCACTGTATTTTATTTTACAATGGCTGTAATCGCTGCATGATGAATAAATAAGCCATTGTTTTTCTTCAAACCAACAGGCATTTGCTGTATGAACCCCCCGTTCATTTATGGAACTATCCAGGTTTCCCAAATCAACCCATATAGAATCGCGCCATACGGCAGAATACAACATAACCCGATTGGCCTTATCCTTTTCAGTTAAGACCAATGAACTGTCTTCTCGATCGTATTGAAGGCTGCTGTATACCAACGTAGAATCATTGAGCAGAGTGCCACCAAATTCGGTGTAATTGCTGTTAAGGTCTGAACCCAGGTTTCTTATTTCTTTAATCAGGCTATCTGTTTCATGCTTCATTGCCCAAATACATGATTTAAATTGCTGATCTGAGTTCAATTGAAGAAAGCTCCCTTTTTCGGCGTGATAATTCGAATAATTTTTAAAGTTGTGAGCGGCCTCTTCATAATTGCCAAGGTTTTGTAGCATCATAGCCCACCAGTATAGACTCTCCTCATATTTGGTACGAAAAGGGTTTTCAAATATGAGTTGGTATGCAGATGCTGCGTTTAAATAATCGTGGTTTCTTCTTAAGGCATTCGCATATGGCATCCAATATTCCAGGTTACTACTATCGGAATCAGCCGCCTTTTGGTAATAATAAATTGCACCGTTTAAGTCTCCTTCTTTGGCGGCAGCATCGCCATGTTTTTTCCATTGTTGAGGCGATTGTGCCCATGAGGTTGCACTTACAAAAGACAACAGTAAAATAGAAAGAACCAATGCAATTCTATGGTAGCACGGTAACCCCTTCGAATAATGTTTAATTCCGGAACTTGTTTTATACCCAATCATCCAATATTTGCGGTCTACTATGTGCAACTTAGTTAATTGCACAATTTTAAGCTATCATAAGTAATCTGGACAATATTTATAGTTCAATCTTTTAGGCAGCAGGTCTCTTAGGATATAAATTATGGATATTTCCCAGCCTCCTCTGTAATTAGAAGCTGTATGTAGGGGAGAATAATTAACATCATAGCTTAAACCAACTCGCCAGCTGTTGTAGTACATTCCAAGATTAAGTATACCCGCGTCTTTTCCCCGGTTCCACAATCCAAAAAACAATACCCTATAACTGTATGGTGCATCATTCATAACGTAGTTCAGTTCGCTCCCAAAAACCAATTCGTTGTACTGTCGTTGTCGGCTGTATACTAATCCAGGTGTAGCAAACCAATTGCCCTTTAAATCGATCTTTCCGCCTAAATGGAAGTTATATCTGCGCGGTATTCGTACATCGTCACCCAATAAGAAGGAAGACTTGGGCTCAAATAGATTGTAGACTGACATACCTGCGGTCCAGTTCATTTTTTTTAGGTTTATTTGGTAAGTTACTCCCAGTGCCAAATCAAAAGTGGTGGTATTGGTATTTTGAAAATTCTCGTTAAGGGGCAGGTTATTGTCAAATCTTCTACCATTCCATTGTGCATCACTGGTCAACTTATCCGTGTTCAGGCTTTGATGGTTAAATGCAGGTTGAATTCCAACGTTTATTGCATGTGTACTGTCTCCTGATAAGGTGAAGCGGTAGCTTACCGGAACGGAGAAGTGGAGGGTGTTGTAGTCGCTTGTTCCGGCCTTGTCATAATAAAAACTAAGACCAAGATTAATGTTCTTAGCATTTAAGAACTGCCTGGAGTCTGCCCACAACCCTGTGGTTTGGAAGGGTTGTGAAATGCTTCTCCATTGTTGACGATGGTTCATTCCCAATCGATAACGACCTTCGAAATTTCCAGTTAGGGCGGGGTTCAGCGTTAGGGGAGAATATAGAAATTGGGTAAAGTGGATGTCCTGGCCATTTAAATTTCCAAATGCCAATACAACAATACATGCTATGAGGAATTTCTTACTCAACGAATTAGTGTTACATCTCCTTTCTTCTCAAATACCTGTCCATCGAGGCAAGTGGCATGTACCTGGTACACATACACATCAGACTGTGCTGTTTTTCCTTTGTACATTCCATCCCAACCTTTAGATGGGTCATTTGTTTCAAATACCAGTTCTCCCCAGCGGTTATATACCTTTAGGTTGAATTCGCTAATGTGATTTCCCCTGAAATAGAAGACCTCATTTTTTCCGTCCTGATTGGGCGAAAAACTATTTGGAATAAACAACCAGGGTTCTTCACAATGCAATTCTTCAACTACGATGGTTATCGACTTTTTAACCCTGCATTTTTCATTATCCGAGTCGTAAATATCTACATCGTAGGTTGTGGTTGTATCTGGTGAAGCAATGGTGCTGCTTGTATTGGTACTCGACAACCCATACCCCGGAGTCCATGTATAACTGAATCCTTGGGGCAAGGCTTGTAGGTTAGAGGATTGGTTTTTTAGAATGGTATCTTTACTTGAAACTATTTGACCTGCCGCTATATCTAGCTTTGAAACCTTTACAAGCACGGAATCCGTAACTAGGCACTTAATTCGATTTTCCACATCAACCCGATAGGTTTTGTCTGTGGGTGGATTAACCAGGATATGAGAGGTATCATTTCGTCCTATAATAAACTGGTAAGGCTTCCAGAGGGTAGTTAAGGTGTCGTTAGGAATCAGGCTTTGTACTGAAATTTGAATCGTATCGCCCAGGCAAATATTTTGGGTGGTGTCGGCTCTAATTCCAAATTGGTTTAATCGAATAATAGAAGAGTCTATTACTTCGCAGCCACGACTCGAAATGGTTTTGGCATAATATACATTTCTAAAGGCACTGGGATTTGCGGATATTACACTATCTCGTGGGAATGAAGAAAGGGTATCTGAAAACTGGTCGTTACTTGACCATAAAAAGGCACCGGCCGTACCCATGGAGTTAATCCATAAATCGATAGCACCTGTACTGGTACAAATATCCGTGTCGTTGCTTGCAACAATTGAAATGGAGTCAAACAGCACTTTCTGATCAACCGAATCGGCACATACCCCACGATCCACAACGAGCAAGTAATCCGTATCCTTTCCTGGAGAGGCACTTGGGTTTGAAGTTGTTGAATCACTTAAGCCCGATCCCGGAATCCATCGATATGTATATCCGGTAACCTGGCTTATTCCAATAGGTTGTGGATCATTATTACAGGTAAGTACATTAGGAAGTACATAACTGGAGTCGGCCAGCGCCAATACATTGGCTACTGAGGTATCTGCTAGGTTACAGGAAAGAGGATCATTAACCACCAGAATGATCTGGTAACTTCCTTTGGAGTTTATTCCAATATTTAACTGTTCTGTATTTCCTGTATTACTGCCCTGGACTGTCCATTGATAAGACGTGTTACCGGTAACATCTCCCTGGCTGGTTAATTGAATACTGTCGGGAATACAAATCGAATCCGGATAGGTAAAGCTTGCCTGAATTAAACTATCGACTTTAATGTATTGAAAGAAAGTATCAACACATACATCTGTTTGTACCAGTAGCTTGTAATTGGTGTTGGATAGAGGAGTGGCCGTTGGGTTCATTTTAGTTGAATCATCCAAAAACTGTCCGGGACTCCAACTGAATGTATGATTGGAGTCCAGCGTAGTTCCCAATATTTTAGAGGTTCCAATACAAATACTATCTCCAACTAACGTCTGTGCAGGTTTTGGAATTTCAATAGTTACCGATTTTGTTATGGTATCGGTAGAGTTACAGGAACCGGTATCGCTAATTGCCAATGTAATAATGTAGGTTCCCACACTATCGTAGAATACTTTGGGAGATTTTAATGTACTGGTATCTCCATTACCAAAGTCCCAATAATACTGAGGGCTTTTCAACTCTTTGCTAAAGTTTTTTAGCTGAACGGAATCATTGATACATATCTTTTTAGGAATCTGAAATTCTGCAATTACAATGGGTGGTTTAAAATCCATTTTAAAGACCGCATTATTACAACCATTAGTGTCAGCTCCATTTTTAGCTGATACAGCTCCACTCAACGGTTTTATCGGAAAATCCGAAGATCCACCGCATCCAGCGCATACAGATTGGTAAATGATACCTTTCTTATCAAACCTTGATGTGCCACCGTCCACATGTTCCTCGGCAGTATCTCCACCAAAGAAAGAACCATACATGAGTCTGGATGCGTCGTTGGATATTGAGCCTAAATAAAAATCATGACCATCTGTTGTAGGACGAAATGCGTCACTTGTAGTGTCCATTCCTATTGGATAGCGAGTAAAATTATTATTTACTCTAACGATACCTATTCTTAAGGTAAAATGATTGGTATGCCCTCCCCATCCACTAAAATAAATGGAGTTACAAACATCTACCAAAAAGGCAGTAGGCGATATCTGAGGTCTCGACCTTCCTGAGGTAGTTCCGCCGGCTCCAATAAGTGTCGACCAATAAGTAGTGTCTAGTTTTCCACTTAGTTTGGCAATAAAAACCCCTTCTCTGGACTTACCGTATAGTGCATTTTTGAAATGAAAATCAGTAGAATCTTCCGACTGCCCGTATATATATACTGATCCTTGACGATCCAATTCAATAAAATAGATTTGATCGTAAGCCTTAGTACCATAGTAAGTACTGTTTATAACGGAGCTTCCATCAGACCTAATGTGAGTTATAAAACCATTGGTTCTGCTTGAATCAGCGGTTAAATGATTAGGATTGGAACCATTCGGAAAGCTTGTTGTATCTGTAGAGGTTGTTCCGCCTGTAACATAAATATTGTTGGCTTTGTCTATGGCCAGTGAATAGATAGCATCATCGCCCAACCCACCTAGGTATGAACTCCAGATAATACTATCTAGGTCACCTGTCATTTTGATGATAACACCATCTTGGTTTCCTCCATTAAAGGTAGTGCTAAACGAATTCCCACGAATTGGAAAATCAGTGGAGCGGGTACAAGTTGCTATGTAGATATTGTCGTCCTTATCAATATCAATTTCACCTCGGACTTCATCGGCATAATTATACCTAAGCCTGTACTCGGCAACGTTAGAGGTGTCATTTAATCCATCGTTTTTCGACCCTCCCAGATAAGTACTACCTAATCGTCGTTTGCCATCAGCGCTTAACTTAAAAGCAAATAGATCGCTCCCCTGATCATACACAACCCCCATTCCAATTAAAAACCTTCGGTTTAAAATAGAAGGGTTTTTCATATTGGGCTGAAAAGAGTTGGAATCTGTGGGGAAATTTCTGGAACCCGTAGTTCCAAAGATGTACAATTCGTCCCTACTATTTACTACAAGGGAATGTGGAGCTTCATCGGCAGCCCCCCCTATGTATGTGCTGTATATAAATTTCGTGCCAGACGTATCATATTTTGAAATAGCGATATCACATCCCCTTGTTGTACCCGCTCCTGGGAATGGAATTCCAAATGCCCCCCCACCATAAGAAGTCTGATATGCACCTGGAGTAGTAGGGTAGGGACTATAAATAGCAAAGGCAATAGAACCGGCATAAAGAAACCCTTCAGAGTCATAGGTGGCTGTAAAACCAAAGTTATTTGCCATGGAACCAGAGTAGGTTGAGAATATTAAGGTAGGATCAATGATTAAATCATGATCTGGATTATAACCCGATGGAAACTCAAATCCAAGTACGCCGTCCTTTAAAACGTATTGACAATTAATGACTATTTGTTCCCCATTAATCATTTGGTATACAAAGGGTCGTTCTTCTATTATTTGGCCCAAACTGGTATACAGGTGCAGTTCCCCTTTTTTTATTTGAATTTTGTCTAACCCTTCATATTGAAGTTGAATGTTCTTAGGATTTCCCCCCTTTTTAACTACAAATTCGTATTTAAGCAGGCCATCCTTACTGCCCGAATGCATATCAATGGAAGGGTAGAGGTTGTTGTGAATAACCGTTCTAAAAAGTGGAACACCGGATGCCCATTTGCTGGGATCGTTACCCAAATAATAATTATAGTATTCCTCAAATTTGCTGTTAGCCGTGACAACACAATTTGAATTAGCGTTTAAAAAGTTGACGTAGAAGCAATGGCCTTTTATTGAGGTTGGAAGTTCTTTTTCTTCAGTCTCAGAAGCATGGTGTTGGTTTAGAATCGAGAGATCTAAAAAGTCATATATCAATCGGTTTTGCTCCAGGAACAAATTACCAGAGGGTATTTCACATTTAAAGAGAACACTGGATTTGAATTGTCCCTGGTTTTTTATGAATTTGAACTCGTATCCCGAATGAGCTTTGGTCGGTAATTCACGGGAATGTCCATCCGCTCTATATAAAGCAGAAATAAAGAATACAATAAATAGTATAATCAGCCAACGGCTTTTTATCATGTTCTAATTTTAAGACTCAATTATTGCTAAAAGGTTGCCTATACAAGTACAATAATAGCAAACACAAATTTACCATTACTCTATGGATTATTTAATCGGCAATTTACGAAGTGGGATACACCCTAATTTTTAGAACAGGCTCACTTCGCTGATTCGGTTAAATTTGTGGCTTTTTCAAAAAGCTATCTAATGGAAGATGTAGTATCGGATATTCCCCTAATTACCAATGACGCTGTCGTTTTTGGAATTCTCATAGCCTTGTTGCTGATAATTTTTAAAACCGCAGAAACACCTGGGTTTAGTAACTTTTACAAAGTTATACCGGCGTTACTAATGTGCTATTTTCTTCCGTCGCTGTTTAGTACGGCGGGTATTATTTCGCCCAAATGGATTGATATGGCAGGTGCGATGAATGCAATGACTGCGGCTGGTTTTGATCTGAGTGAAGTGCACAATTTTAATACGTTTAAAAACTATGTATTGCACAATGAAGTGAGTGCCGAATTGCTCAATCCCTTTATTGGGAAATCTCAGTTGTATTTTGTTGCGTCGAGGTACATGCTACCAGCAAGTTTGGTTTTATTAACCTTAAGTATAAACTTGAAAGAAGTTTTCAAATTGGGGCCAAAAGCACTTATCATGTTTTTCACCGGAACTGTTGGAGTTGTTATTGGTGGTCCATTGGCCATTTTGTTATTCTCCTACATTTCTCCGGATATAGTTGGAGGTGCTGCACCCAATGAAGTATGGAGAGGTATGACAACCGTAGCCGGAAGCTGGATTGGTGGTGGTGCAAACCAGGCTGCCATGTATGAAATATTTAAGGGAGAAGACAATCTCATTAGCGGAAGTATGTATTCCATTATGATTACGGTAGATATTATTGTTGCCGAAGTATGGATGTTCTTCCTATTGCTTGGAGTTGGTAAGGCAGCTAAAATAGACAAGTTCTTTAAGGCCGATTCCAGTGCAGTGGACACCTTAAAAGATCACATGCATGAGTTCAGCCAAAAAATAGCACGAATTCCAAGTTTTACTGATATAATGGTAATATTGGGAATAGGCCTTGGTTTTACCGGACTGGCACACTTGGGTGCTGATATAATTGCACCCTGGATAAAAGTGAATGCACCATACCTGGCCGAAACCTTTAGTTTGGGATCAGGATTCTTTTGGTTGATCGTATTAGCCACAACTTTTGGAATTACAATGAGTTTTACAAAAGCGCGAAACTATGAGGGGGCAGGAGCCAGTAAAATTGGAAGTGTTTTTATCTACATATTGGTAGCCACCATTGGTATGAAAATGAACATCCTGGCAGTATTTGAAAATCCCGGAATCTTTTTAGTTGGCTTAACCTGGATGATTGTCCATGTAGGATTGTTGTTTGTTGTGGCCAAGCTAATTCGAGCACCATTCTTCTTCCTGGCAGTTGGGAGTAAGGCTAATATAGGGGGTGCAGCTTCGGCTCCGGTTGTTGCCGCGGCATTCCACCCGAGTTTAGCTCCTGTTGGGGTATTACTAGCCGTATTGGGGTATGCCCTGGGAACTTATGGTGCCCTGATCTGCGGGTATTTGATGCAGGGTGTAGCGCCTATGTAAAATGGAATTTACCTTGAAAAATAATAGGTGACTTCGGAGTAGAGTTTTTTCGATTCTTTTTTCTTCTTCTTGGTTTTACTTTTCTTCAATTTCTTTTTCACACGAGCTAGTTCACCATCTAACCAACTATTATATGAATTATTATAACTTTCTTTTTTTGCCAATTTATATTTTGCAATTGACTTGGAGTAATCGTGCATGTATTCATGGAGTAATCCTTCCGCTGTATAAATGCCACCCACACCTTCCCGGTTGAATGAGTGCAAGTAGGTGACCAGCTTTTGCGCTTCTTCAAAATGCCTGGTATTGGTTAAGCAAAACAACAAGTCCAAACCAATTTTTAGGCTTTTAGGATTCGAAGTAAATGCAGATTTCAAATATTTCAGGGCGGTTTTGTAATCACTCAAAACATCCATGTATAGGCAACCCATGGTGTGCAAAGCGCCTGCATGAGCACTGTCGTAGCTCAACGCATACTCCAAGCTCTCCATAGCATTTTCCAACTCAAATGGATAGTTATCCAGCGCCTTTAAGTAGTATTGTTCTGCTAAACTTTTTGACATGATATTATTATTCTAATTGCTTTCTTAGGGCTTGCTTTTCTTTTTTTCGCCTGCCACCAGAAGCTTTGTTTTTGTATTCCGATTTAAAATCCTTTCCAACAAATGTTCGAATTGGGTTTCCTCGTTCCAGCGTATTGTGTTGGTTCCAATTCGATTTTATTGAATCAAGTTCCGTTTCATTATTTTTCTTCGCAACGAGTTCCAAAAGCCTGCTTCTTGCCAACTTCTTATTTTGATTTTGGGATCGGCTTTCTGAAACAACCACACTCAATCCAAGTGGTTTGTACACGGCTCTTATTGCGGAACTTACCTTGTTTACATGCTGTCCCCCCGGTCCACCTGATCGCATTGCCGTATATTGAATCAACTTTTCTTTGATTGCGGAGCGATCATTTTTATTAATCCGATGAAAACCAATAAACCAATTTTTTCTCTTGTGCATTTTCCGAAATTCACTGTGGCCGATCCACAAAATGGAACCTTCCCAGGTAGATAACCAGTTATGCAATACGACGGTTTTGCCTTCCACGGAAACAATCGCTGAAACTAAGGTACTGTTGATGTCACCATCTACCTTTTCAAGCACCCTAGCACTTAATCCTTGTTTTTTAGTTTCTCTAAGAAAAACCTTAAGCACTTGAGCGACAACCCAGCAACACTCTGCTGGGCCCCGCCCTGATGTGATTTGTACTATTTCTTTGTCCATAATTTTAGTTTTTATCCATTCTGACCACCTTCGGGAAGAATTTTCCTTCAATATTTACCAATTCGTTCTGGTTGAGCATTACCTGCTCAATATCCTTATACATCATAGGAGCCTCATCAACCCCACCTCCGATAAGTGTAACCCCAAGGCTTTTTAATGTCTTTTTTACTTCACTTCCGGTAATAGAAGCTTTGGCTTTCTTTCTACTCATTTTCCTTCCTGCACCATGTGCCGCTGACATTATAGAATTTGAATTTCCTCTTCCGGAAACTATGTAGCCCGGGTCAATCATGGTAGCTGGTATGATTCCAAGCTGACCTTTTTTTGCGGGAGTTGCTCCTTTGCGATGTACAATTAATTCTTTGCCGTTTTCTTGTACTTCCTTCCAGGCGAAATTGTGGTGATTCTCCACCTTAACGCCACCCTTAAGATCAAGTGCCTTAGCTATTTTTCTATGAATTACATCATGGCAAGCTTTTGCATAATCACCGGCCAACTGCATAGACATCCAATATTCTATGCCGGCTTCCGTATTCAAATCCAACCACGCCAGGTGTTGTACTTTTTTTGGTAACCAACAACGATCCATGGCCACTTGCATATAATAGTTGGCAACACTGGCTCCAAATCCTCTAGAACCGGAATGAGCTAACACACCGAGGTAATTACCTTGTTCAAACCCAAACACATTCCCATTTTCAAGTGAAACTTCTCCAACTTCTACAAAATGGTTTCCTGAACCTGAAGTGCCAATTTGCCGACAAGCTTTACCATGTAGCTGACGAAGCAATTCGGTTTCTTGGAATTCAGGGCGGTCCAATACTTCGTGCTGCTCGGGCGATGCTTGAACCTTTCCAATTCCAAAATGAGTTTGTTCCTTAAGCGCAGTCTTGATGGCGTAATGGTTCCTTTTTATGAAATTGGATGGGGTGTCGTAAATCGACAAGGACATTCGGCAACCTATATCCAATCCAATTCCATAGGGGATCACTTCATTTTCGGTGGCTAAAACTCCACCGATAGGAAGCCCATAGCCCATATGGGCATCAGGCATTAGAGCTCCTTTTTGCGCAATGGGCAAACTCATGGCCATATCCATTTGCTGAATGGTATTTTGCGAAATGAATTTCTTGCCATAAACTGAAAAGGGCTTTACTTCTTCGCTTAAGCGGTAAATAGTACCTTCTGTCTTCTTCACTACCGGAGCGAACTCTTCGACTATGGGAGATAGGATGTTATCATTAAGGTAATCTTCAGGATGTAAAAGAACGTTCTTAAATGTTTCGAGCTTTTCGGCTTTAGACAAGTGCTTGAAGTTTTTGGAGGCAATATCAATTGCCAGACTTCGCACTTTGTCAGTTTTGTAATTAATTTTTCGAAGGTCTTTGCCCTTCAATTTAGATCTGCTCATAGCAAGTCAATTTTCTTGTTTGCAATAGATACACGCTATTTGCGCATTTCCTATTCGGAATTAAATTTTTGAATGTACCAAGTTCTCTTGGTGAAGATCGGGTAGCCAATTCGTGAAAATTGGACATAAAAAAACCCGATCGGGAGACCAGGTTGTAGCTTACTTAATGCACCTTGTGCTTAAGGTTTCCTGTTCTCAATAGCGATATGTGCGTTGTGACTTAACATAAGCATTCCTCCATCAATTAATTCTTTAACGTGATGCAGGTTCTCTGTGGGGCCAAATGTAGAATTAAATGGATTCGGAATAAACGGTTAGAAAATTTTTAGTTCCAATGTTTGATTTGATTTTGCAAAATCAGTAATGGATTTTGTGAAGAATAGAATTGAGTTGAAAAAAACTACGGGCTACTTAATAAAATGGTACGCCTAATTAAAAATATTCCCAGATAATGGGACGCTTTCTGCAATCTACCCGTATGGTTTTTTCCTCGTAGTTGATTATAAAGGCGTTTTCTACGTCAATTTTTGAACCCGCATAGTTAAACTCTGCCATATCATATTTGAGGTAATAGATGCTATCGGCTTCAACATTCCATGAATATTGGTAATTACCAAAGCGATCTCCATAAATGAGGTAGAAATGAGTTTCGTGGCTCGGTTTATTCTCCAGCGAGGGATTTGAAATTTGAAACAGGATGGAGTCCCTGCCCGGATGAAGATGTCCATGCAATTTTATAAAAGCGTCGAGTACCGGGCCCTTTTTCTGAAATCGAATATCCACTAGGCGATCAAAATCAACTAACTGCCCTGTTGAATCATACTCATTAAAATAGAGTAGCTTATCTTCATTATAGACGTGTTCGCTTTTTAAAACTCCCGAATCGAAATGTTTTTTTACGGTTTGGTATTTACTGCTTTCCGATCCATTGGATTTTATTTCCGCGTTGCCGCCATCAGAATTGCAAGCAACTATAAGCTGGGTAAAGCAGATTAAAAACAGGAAAGCAGTATAGGTAAATTTCATTGTTATTCAATTGTTCAAGCCGCAAGGCAATTCCAATTCAATAATAACAACTCTTTAGTGAATAGAAGATTTCAATTTCTCAATTGTTTCTGTAATTAGAAAGCAGTTAGAATTTAGTCAATGGTAAAAACCTTTTTTTCTCCTTCGAATACAAGTAGAACGGAATCTTTCCAAACCGAGTTGATTTTTAGCTCATCGATCATTTCATTTTCCGATAGGCGATAACCTTTACCGTTTACTTTAAGTACAGCAACGTTATTGTTCGTTGAGTGATTTTTGATTCTTCCTTTATATTCGACGGTAGGCCAAACTATTTTTTTTTGTTGCTTAATTCTTTTGGTTTTTAGAGGTTTCTTTTTGTTAGTCACAGGTGGTCTGGTTTGGCTTAGCGACCAGGAGAACCTGCTCTTCATTCGAAAAGGATCTTTGTAGTTAGCCTGAAGCACGTATCGCGAACTGGAGTCTTTTTTAGTGGAAGGAGTAGATTTTGTAGATACGATTGTATTATCAAATTCTTCACTGGGAGTTACAAAAACCTCTTGTATGATATAGCCCCAGATGGCTATTATGGCAGCGATAAGCAGGATATTTAGGTACTTCTTCTTCACTTTAGTTTATTGAATAGTAAAGTTAAATGGGGTAGTGTAACCACTCCAGTTTCCTGCTCGATCCGTGGTTGACATTTTCCAGTAGTAGGTAATGCCCCTGGCTAGGGAATCGGTGTATGAACCATTACTTACCAAATGATATTTATTTCCGCTTCGAAACAGGCTATCGGTAGATAGAATGAGGCTGTCCCGAACAGGAGATCCATTATCGGAAGGAGTTGTCCAGGTAAAAGTGGTATTACCTATATTTCTTAATTCACCATTGGTTGGTGTTTTCAACTGAGGCTTACCGGGAACCTGATCGTCGAAGTACATAAAACGGGTGGAATAATTTGTTTTGGAATTATCATTTTCGGCGTTAATGCCCCAGGTATAAAATCCATTTTCCAATGCTTTGGTAAGTGTAAGGGAAGTTTTATCGGTATTTATTTTAGAAGTAAAAAGTTCACCGTTTTCAAAATCGACTCCCTTTACAATTTTGTAGTTGTATTCGCTGGCAATGGGTAGCCCTTCCCATGAAAATTGGGGTTTAGATACATTGGTATAAAAACTATCACCCGGGGTGCTTAAAACTAGTTGAAACCCGGATAAATCACTGGTGCTATCAATGAATATTTTGTAGGTGGAATAACCCGTGTTAGAACCTTCATTTTCCCCACGTATTTGCCATTCGTAAATTCCGGGATTTAGGTTGAATGAGATCGTGGTTTTGCTTGCCATGGAGTCGATAAGAAGCAACTGGATGGAGTCGAAGCTGGGAGTAGCTAGCCGAAATCGGTAGTTCGTGGCATCTTCTACCTCCTCCCAAATAAAATTTATGGTTTGAGCTTTAAGCGAAACACCATTGCCCGGAGAAAGTAATACAACCTTTTCGTCGGCTATGTCTTTAACAAATAAATCTTTTTCGCATGCTCCTATGAGCATACAAACCAATAAAATGGGAATTAGAAAATGAATTTTCATAACGGTGCTTTTAAATCAGTTTTTGAACATAGATTTTCATAAACAGTTCATTCTTCTTTTTTCTTTTGTTTTTTTCTACATATAAGCTGGCACTAGCAATGTTGAGGTGCCGGTAATCTTGTTCGAGTTCATTTAATGTACGCAACAGGCTAAAAAATTCACCCTGAAGAACAATGGGTTGAATCTGAACCTCCAATTCCTGACTTTTAACCTTTTGGAGTTCCGAAAACTGGTGAATTTGAGCTGATTTTTTATCCAGTGTTTTGGTAATAATAGCCAATACCTCGTGTTGAAAATCGAGCGAGTCCATGGACCGGTTTATCGTTGTTAAGTCAATATCGTTGAAGCTCGAATTGAGTTTGTCTTGTTCGAATTGGATCAATTCGGTTCGGATTTCGTTTACTTCTGAATTCAATTCCAGGGTGTTGGACCAGGTAAACTGGTAAATTACTATCCATAGCAGCAGCAATCCTGTGCCATAGAGTAGTAATTTTGGATATTTGATTCGTTTACTCATTCAGTGCAATCAGTAGTTTAAAATCGTATCCGCCTAATTTTTGGTTCCGTGAGAATTGAGTCATTTTTACACTCTTCAAGAGGTCTAGTTCATTGAGGTATTGAGTAAATTTTTTAAACCCGTCGCTGTGCTTGGCCAGCCCTGTTATTTGCATTGAGTTTTTATCAAACTCGATGGATTTTTTAGCCTGATTAGAATTCTTTTCCGGATATACCACAACCGAGGTAAACTGAATATCGGAAGTCGCTCTGGAGGCAATTTGATCGATCAATTCCGAGTGGTGGGTTTGTTCCTTAAAATTTAGTTTGTCGAAGAGTTCTTTCCGCTCTTTAAACTGATTTTGTTTCTCTTGCAATTCCCTCATTTCCTTTTCTACCGAGAGCTTTTTTATGGATTCCTGATTCAGGGTTTTATTCAGTGATGAGAAACAAACGAAATTGACCAATACCATTAACAGGGTGAGTACAATGGCAGCAACACCTCCTTTTTTCAATAGATTATTTTCTATGCTTGTGCTGGTGTTTTTTAAAGTCGTTTCTACTTCAGAAGAAAGGGAGGGGCCTATCCCCATTAGCGAATAATACCCAGCCAGTTGGAGTAGGGCAGATTCTGCCGGCAATGATTCTGAACCCACGGTTACCTGTTGGCTTGGCTCTTCTTTTGATTCAGTAATCTGCACCAGCTCTCTGTTTTCCAATCGAATATTGTAGCAGGAAAGCTGAACATTCTTTTCAAATAACTTTATAAAGGAACCCACACCCAGGTTAAGAGACACCATTCGTTGTATCAGACTTGATTCGGGGTTTAAAATTTCGCTTAGTTGGCTTTTTCGAACAATAGAAACCAAATACCCTTGAGGGATTTGATCGGCCTGATAATAAAAGTCATCGACGCTAATTTGGGGAAAAGCTTCCTTAATCAGAGCTATACCGGCTTTTTCACTTGATATAATTTTACGAAGAACTCCCTTGCCCGTTATGGTTATAGAAAGGTCAGTTTTTCCCGATTGCAGGGAATCCATATTAGCCAGGTTAGAATCGGTAATGAGTTCTCCATTGGGAATTACCTCATCACCTTTTCTCACAAAGTTCATACACTTGAATTGTATACCCTTGGGCGAAAAATGCACCTCCAGAGAAGTTACTTCCTTCAATGCCACAATCGATTTTATCAAGGCGAGGGGTGAGCGCATTAGTAGATAATAGTTGGAATTATAAATATTTCAAGTTTGGTTTTGGACTTCGACTTTTCCCGTCTTCCGAAAATCCATTTTATAATGGGTATTCTGGATATAAGCGGAAGTCCTTTGCCAGACTCTGATGTAGTTTTTTCTTCTAGCCCACCCAGCAGAATCATTTCCTCGTTTTTTACCCGGATTACCGAATTAAAACTTCGCGTTACATTTCCAGGAGGGGCACCCGGTTCTATTTTGGCCGTAAAATCGGATTGTGAAACTTCAATTTCAAGCGTTACCTGCTCGTCTCCTGACACAATGGGTTTTATGGTAATGGATAGATCAGCACTTA
>CEQS01070654.1_pt1 | contig 40782 bp, 33 predicted proteins | sample 530981 | NCBI WGS metagenome assembly CEQS01 (sample SAMEA2621176, study PRJEB7988) | marine metagenome | biome: marine biome (ENVO:00000447); feature: mesopelagic zone (ENVO:00000213); material: "saline water (ENVO:00002010), including plankton (ENVO:xxxxxxxx)" | depth 800 m
GAAGGTGATGGTAGTTGCAAAGGCTTTAAAAACAATAACTAAGGCAAGAAATCCAAGGATTACCCAAATGTTGTCCTTAAATCCTGAAAACTGGCTGTTTTCCAATACTTCAGATGGTACATTTTCTATAAGGTGGTGCAAGGTTCCGTACCCTTCACCATATAATGGAGGAAACAGGTAAAGTAATGCTCCGAGGCTGAGTCCACCGATAGCTATCTTTATTGGTTTTCGTTTGATTTTACCAAAAAACGTTGACACCAGAAAATAGACACGAGTAAAGTAAACTCCAACAAAACCTCCAAGCAGCCCCAGAAGCAAATAGTAAGGGATGTCAAGCATTTTTATTTCGTAATCGATATCGAACTCAAACAGTAGTGCATCGCCAAAAAACAATCTCGAAAAGAGCGCAGCAGTAACACTGGATAGAAGCAACGGTATTAGTGAAAACGTAGTGATGTCCAGCAAAATCACTTCCATGGCAAATACAATGGCAGCCACCGGCGCTTTGAAAATGGCAGATAACGCGGCCGCAGCACCACAACCAATCATCAGCTTTCTGGTTTTTACATTTAGTCGGAGCGATTTACTCATGTTTGATCCAATGGCTGAGGTAGTTCCAACAGCCGGCCCCTCCAGTCCACACGAACCTCCAAAACCAACGGTAAAAGCCGCAGTAATTACTGAAGAAAATGTCCTCTTGAGAGAAATCAACCCATTCCCCTTGGATAACGCGTACAGGGTATTTGGTATTCCATGCCCCGTATCTTCCCGAATAACATATTTAATTAGAAGCGTTGTTATAATAATCCCGATAATCGGAAGAAGGAAAAACAAGGTCTGACCCTGTTGTTTAACCAGTGTATCAACAAAAAAGGATTCTACCAGATGAACACCTTGCTTCAAACAATAAGCAGCAACTGCACACAGAAAACCTATAACCACGCTCAAAATCAGAACAAATGGTTTGTTTTTAATGTGGTTCGTCCTCCACACCAGAAAAGCCCGTAAGCCTTTACTCCATTTTTTGGCTAAGGGTATTGCCATGCTGCAAAGGTCATTTTTTTCACTTATTAGCGATACATTATTTGTTCTTTATAGTCAGAATATTACAATATTCTAAATCCTACATTTGTGGTCCAAATTTTTAGCATGTTCAAATTACAGAATTATATCAACGGAACCCTTCAGGCACCAGCTTCAAATGAGTACCTCGATAATTTTGACCCTTCTACCGGAAAGGTTTATTCTCTGATTCCTGATTCTGACGAACGAGATGTTAATCAGGCAGTAGAAGCGGCCAAAGCAGCTTTCCCATCCTGGTCGGTTACACCAAAAGAAAAACGTTCTGAAATTATTCTAAAAATAGTTGACTTAATCAATGCGAATTACGACAAATTAGCCGAAGCAGAGTCCAGAGACAATGGAAAACCCCTGTGGCTTGCTAAAAAAGTAGACATTGCCCGAGCCGCTTCTAACTTCCATTTTTTCGCAACCGGAATATTACATTTTGCTTCTGAAGCGCACATGATGGAAGACCGGGTAATTAATTATACGCGAAGAGATCCGCTTGGAGTAGTTGGATGCATTTCTCCCTGGAATTTGCCTTTGTATTTATTTACCTGGAAAATTGCACCTGCCCTTGCAGCAGGTAACTGTGTGGTTGCAAAACCATCCGAGGTTACTCCAATGACGGCTTATTTACTCTCAGAATTGTGTGTAGAGGCTGGTCTTCCCATGGGGGTACTGAACATTGTTCACGGACTTGGACCCAAAGTAGGATCATCCATTACGGAGCACGATGATATCTGTGCCATATCATTTACAGGCGGAACAGCAACCGGGGCTCAAATTGCCAAAGTAGCCGCACCAAAATTTAAGAAGTTGTCTTTGGAACTTGGTGGTAAAAATCCAAACATCATTTTTGACGATTGTGACTTTGATAAAGCACTTAACACAACATTGGCATCTTCATTTGCTAACCAGGGTCAAATTTGTTTGTGTGGTTCCAGAATCTTTATTCAACGTGGGATCTATGAAAAATTCAGGGATGCATTCGTAGAAAAAGTAAGCCGAAGAAAGGTGAGCTACCCTACCGATCCTGAAGCCAAATTGGGTGCCGTTGTCTCCAAGGGCCATATGGAAAAAGTACTCTCGTACATACAGCTGACCAAAGAAGAAGGAGGAACCATCCTTACCGGTGGAAATCAAGTCCATTTGGAAGGAGAGCATTCCGAAGGATACTATATTGAGCCTACCATTATTGAAGGTCTCTCATACGATTGCCGAACCAACCAGGAAGAAATCTTTGGTCCGGTGGTAACGATAACTCCATTCGATACTGAAGAAGAAGTACTTATGATGGCCAATTCCACTCAATATGGCCTAGCCGCAACTGTATGGACGGAAAACCTGACCAAAGCACACCGGGTTGCTAACGATATTCATATGGGAATTGTTTGGGTAAACTGTTGGTTGGTTCGTGATTTAAGAACTCCCTTCGGAGGAGTTAAAAATTCCGGAGTAGGACGTGAAGGTGGCTTCGAGGCGCTGAAGTTTTTTACGGAGCCTAAGAATGTTTGTATAAGCCTGTAATCAATTTGCGAAAAATACCTTTACTTGATTATTAAACTCCTTTTTATTGTCAAGGTTGCTGGCATGCCCGGCATTTGGGATTTCAACAAATGATGCACCAATATAATTAGCTAGTTTTTTCCCTTGGGACACAGGAAATACATGATCTTCAGCTCCCCAAATAACCATTGATTTAGGGAAATTTTCTATTGAAATATTTTGAAAGTCCGTTTGACTTTTTCGCAAGGAAGTCATTAACATCCTTTGTTCTTCCTGAAAATTTGTAAAATACATCTCGTATGCATCGTTCAATATCCCCTTAGGGATATGCCTCTTTTTATAAAATGTGAGGTTATATAATTGCTGTAAATCGTTCGGTGATTTTAAAACGAAAATATCTTGATAGCTTTCCTCATCTTGTTCTTTAGCTAAAGAATCCAGTAGATTAGCGTTAAAAGTCATACCTGGGCTATCGGCAATGCAAATTTTATCAATCAATTCTCTATGCTTATTAACTAATGCCAGAGTAACAAACCCGCCATAAGACATTCCAATTACATTGCCTGAATCAACTTTACAATGATTAAGCAAGGTGAACATTGCATCAACCTGAGAGTCTAGATTTGGTAAATGTGAACTTGAACTTAAACCAAACCACAAAAGATCAGGGGCAATTACATGGTAATTCTCGGATAGCTCTATAATTAAACTATGCCAAGTGGTTTGAGCATCACCTCCAAATCCATGAATAAGTAGTACGACTGGTCCTTCTCCCCCCTCATAGTAATGAATTGAATGTCCATTCTTTTTAAGCAATTTTTCTTCAACACCATTTCGAGCAAACTTCTTGTTCAATTTGGCCTGGTACCACTTTGGAAGATTACAACCAAAAACAAAAAAGCAAATAACCGTAAGTAATAGCGTTCTCATATTTTAAACCGTAAGTCCTTAACCATCATTTGCAGGCTAACATTTCCCTGCCATTCATTTTCTTCAATGGTGTATAACACGTCAAAAGGTTCTTTGCTTTTTATTCGATCAACGTATTCACCCATTCCAAATGCAATTCCACTCATCTTGTAGTTTGGTTTCCCCCGCTGGTATACATCTAATTTTAGGTGGGAACCATCGCCAACCGTTTTGCTCCATTTGGCATCAATCACATTTCGGGTTACAAATACAGGTTTCATATTCTCAGGTCCAAATGGAGCCAACTGTTTAACCAATCGCCAAAATTTAGGAGTGATTTCAGTAAAATCAATTTCTTCATCGACCAATAATGTAGGAATCAACAATTCCGAATCTATGGTACCCGACACTACCTCCTCAAATTTCTTTTGAAAAGCTTCTACCTTTTCAAGGCTCAACGTCATGCCCGCCGCAAATGCATGGCCACCATATTGTTCCAGAAATTCTTCGCATTGCTGCAATGCTTCATGAATATTAAAACCGGGAACTGATCGGGCTGAGCCAACTGCTTTTCCATTTGACTCACACAGTACTATCGTCGGACGATAGTAACTTTCTATCAATCGGGATGCCACAATTCCTACCACTCCCTTGTGCCAGGACTCGGAAAACAGAACCGATGTCTTTTGATCTTGCATTCCTCGCTCCTCAATGAATTCTAGTGCTTCCTGTGTTATACTTTGATCCAACTCTTTGCGTTCGGCATTTCTTTTTTCGAGAATTTGGCTGGCTTCCGTGGCCAGGGAATCATCTTCAGAAAGGAGCATTTCCACGGCTTTTTTCGCGTCGCCAATTCGGCCGGCAGCATTTACTCTCGGGCCAATGGTAAATACCAAATCGGTAACTGTAAACTTTCCTTTTTTGCCAGATAATTCAACAATGCTCTCTAACCCTTTACGTGGAGCGGAATTTATTTGCTCTATCCCCAAATAGGTTAGGGTTCGATTTTCGCCTGTTATGGGTACAATATCGCACGCTGAAGAAATTGCTACAAAATCAAGCAGATTGATCCAACCTGAATCTTCTAAACCTAATTTCTTAGTCAATGCCTGGCATAACTTCAACCCAATGCCGCATCCTGTAAGCTCCTTGTATGGATAGGGGCAATCTGCTCGTTTATGATCAAGTACCGCCACTGCCTTAGGAATGTCACCATGTGGCAAATGATGGTCGCATATAATAAAATCTATCCCCTTTTTGGTTGCATACTCCACCTGGTTAACTGCTCGAATACCGCAGTCAAGAGCAATAATTAAAGAGATGTTATTGCTTTCTGCGTGGTCAATTCCTTGAAGCGAAATACCATAGCCCTCCTTGTATCGATCGGGTATATAATAGTCGATGTATTCCGAATAAAAAGGTTCAAAAAACTTAACCATCAATGAAACCGAAGTTGTCCCATCAACATCATAGTCACCATAGATCAGTACCTTCTCCCCTTCTTCCATGGCATGTTGAATTCTTTCAACGGCCAAGTCCATATCCTTCATAAGAAAAGGATCGTGTAAGTCGTCTAAATTGGGCCTAAAAAATTGCTCGGCCTGGTCGTAGGTTTCTATTCCACGCGTCAACAACATGCGAGCTATGCGTTTGTCGACACCCAGCACCTCTAACAGGTGATCAATTTTCTTTTTTTCAGGGACGGGTTGAAATTGCCATCGGTTTTTCATTACCCGAAAGTAAAAAACTGGAAGCCAAATAAAAAGGAAGTATGAAGATTCGTTCTATTCCGGAGCAGAAGGAGAATCTGAGTTTTCAGTAGAAGAACCTTCATCAAGAATCTCAAAGAGCTTATCCAAATTCGGAGTTAAAATAATTTCAATCCTCCTGTTTTTGGATTTGTCTGTTTCGTCAACTGGTATGTATTCACTTCTACCTGCTGCCGTTAATGTGGCCGGATCGATTTTAGAGCTGGACATCATAAGCTTAACCACTGCCGTTGCGCGCATTACTGACAACTCCCAGTTGTCCTTAATACAACCGGTTCCCTTCATCTTATCTGTATCTGTATGTCCTTCTACCAGAATGGTAATATCGTTTTGACTCTCCAAAACTTTACTTAACTCAACCAGGGCCTTCTTACCTTCTGAATTAATGGTTGTACTTCCACTTGGAAAAAGCAACTTGGCTTCCATGGAAACATAAATTCTTCCATTTTTTTGGGTTACGGTAAGGCCTTTATCTTTAAAGTTAAGCAAGGCATTCGCAATTTTATCGCGCAGGGCCTTTGCGGCAGCATCTTTTTCCGCAATCATTGCCTCCAATTCGTTAATTCTTTTTTCTCGCTTTTTAAGTGCAATATCTAACTCATCCAGATTCTTCTTTGTTCCGTTAAGCTCTTGCTCTAATTTTCTCAGTTCGGTTTCTTTTTGCTTAAGGGCGTCTTCTTTTCGTTGAAGATCTTCTTGAGCTTCAATCATTTTTCTAAGCAACTTTTGGTTTTCTTCCTTGCTGGTAACCGCCGATTTGGCCATGTGCTGCATCAACTGATTTTTGAATTCGGTTAACTTGCGGTAATCGTCTTTTAAATAATCGTAATCCTCTTTTATGTCTTTGTAATCGTTGTCTAATTTTTCATAGTCGGATTGAACCTTTTCTGCACGTCCTGCCAATTCCTTTTTTTCTACTTCAAGATCTTTAACGGCACCAGACAGATAGTTGCGCTCCTCTTCACTCTTTTCATAGTTGTTTTCAAGTTCGGCATATTTTCTTTGAGGTACACAAGATGTGATCAGCCAAAGACAGGCTAGAACCATTGAAAGGTTTCTGAATAAAATCATCATTTGGCAATTAAGGATTTAGACAAAGATGTTGATATGAGTTGCGCCTTGGGAATCCCTTTTTCAAAATTATAAACCCGGGATTGTCAATAGAATTAAATTACCAGGTATTGGTAGTAAGTTGTCGTTACATTTTAGCCCAAAGAATGGTTTGAGCTAATTTATAAGGCGCTCATTACAAGATTGACATATTCCTGTAGCTTCAACTTCAAAACTTTCGACAACATAGCCCGGAATGGTTAGTACCATTTTATGGTTGGCCTGTACACAGGAAACTTCATCGCATTTTGTGCATTTAAAATGAACATGCTTGTGGTGGTGGTGGTGTACATCGCAATCACTACACATAGCATAAAAAGTCTCATTTTCATTGACCAGTGCTTTGTGAATTATCCCGTATTCAATAAACGTGTTTAGTGTTCGGTACAGGGTAACACGATCGAAATCTTTCAATGAATTTTGAATTTCAGAGTAGGGAACAGCCTTATTGTATTCGGTAATTACGGAAAGTACATTTACCCTCTTTGAAGTTGCTTTTAGATTTCTTCTTCTTAATATCTCGGTTAATTCTACATTTTCTTTCATTGTTCATCCACTTTAAAATGACATATTAATACCGACGATTACATTGAAGCCTAAATCATCAGCAAAATACCTTTGACGGTTCAGGTAATCGCGATAACGATTGTTGAGTAGGTTTTCGCCACGAATAAATAACTTCAACCCCAATTTAGACCATTGCCTTTCAATCGATATTTTAGCACCAACCAAATCATAAGCTTTTGGTGCGGGAACAAAATCTTGTGAAGGCAATAAATTTTTCTGCTCGAATACGTATTTGTAGTTCAGCTGGAATTCCACATTTCGAAACTTTCCCCATTTGGGAAGTCGATAGTTTAATTCCCCATAAAGATTATTGGCCGGCATATATACCAACGGAATCATGTTGCCCTTGTCGTACCCATGGAGGTAGCTGTATTTTCCAATGACCTCAATTGCTTCGGTAACCTTATAGGTTGCCGCCATATCAAACCCTACAAGCCTTGCATCCGTTTGTTCATATTTGAATACTGGGAATGCTCCACGGATAGTCAATCGAAATTCATCCTGGGGGTTGAGGAAAATGTAATTATTAATCTCCTGGTAGTAAACCAAAGACTCAAAAAACAACCGGCCCTTCACCTTCCCTTTAAGAGATAGGGTATTCTTCAAAGAATTCTCTTGCGCCAAATTGGGATCTCCTTCTTCAATTCCACTAACTCCCTGATGCAATCCTTTACTGTATAGTTCATTTACTTCCGGGTTTCTTGCCGCATAGCCAATGTTATAAGACAAATTCCAACTTTTTAAAAAATCGTAGGAGAACCCCAATACACCACTTATATTATGGTAGTCGTTTTGATGCCGAACAATTGTTCGTGGCACCCGGTTAGAGATGGTTGCCACATTTCTTTGTTCGTAATCGTAACGCCCTCCAAACTCAATGGAAACCTTCTTTATTCTTTTTGTAACCAGTCCAAAAACACCATATTCATTTGAAATATAATCGGGGATTAACGGAATTACTCCCGTTTCAGGTAAATTGGCATTGTCCACTCTATTGTACTGAATTCCCGTCTTTAATTCCAGGTCATTGGCTAGGTGATTCGTGTATTTTCCTTCAAGAAAGTTGGTGAATTGTTCCAGGCTTAAAGCAGGAGCATCGGATCTTCCGCTTCTCCTAACGTCAAACTCCTTTCTCAAGTTGTACTGGCCCGAGTATGTAAAATCGATCCAATGGCTTTTACTAAGGTTATACCTGGTATGGAACTTCAGCAGATGGTGATTTACTTTTTGATAGGGAGCATCAATGGAATAGGAAAACTCGTCTTCCGTATAAAATGGAACATCGCGAGTAAATGCTTCTTCCAGATCGGTTAGATTACCAATGTGTGATCCTCTTAAAACGCCTAATTCTGCATTAAAAGAACTTAAATACAAATCGCTAAACCACTTTTTATTCCATAACTTTTCCAGTTGGAGCGCAACATTGGCTTCCTCATTTCCGGTATTCCGTAAATAGTAATCAGGAGTGTTGTTATCACCACTTTTTTTAAGTGTTCCTACAACTCGCCAGGCTATTATTTTATGGTGTTGTTGTAATTCAAGGTTAATTCCATTTCCCAATCCATTGGATTCAAAAAAATACCGAGTTCCACCGTGAAGATGCGGTTCCGATCGAATTTTCTTAGGCTCAACCAAAATAACACTACCCAAAGAATTTCCCTGATATTCCAATGCACCCACACCTTTTACTACAGTAATTCGATTAGCCACAAGCGGGTCAATTTCCGGACTATGATCGACGCCCCATTGTTGCCCACTTTGTGCAACTCCATTATTTAAGATGGTTAGTCGATTTCCATAAAGACCATGGACCACGGGTTTGGAAATTCCGCTTCCGTTATTTATAGTACTTACCCCGGTCATATTCTCAAGCATGGTTGCCAAATTCCTGTTTGAGTTTTGAGTAATTAAATCAGAATTAAGCGACTGCCTGTCCTGGGTGGTAGATTTTTTTCGCTGGCCAATTATCGATACATCATTCAGCAGTTGGCTGTTGTGATCTAACCACACTTCTATGGTAGTATCTTTTGTAAAGCCTAGAAACAGCTCTTTTGTTTCACAACCAACATGACTAATGCTTATGTGGTATTTACCCGGGCAAACTGACTCAAGTCGAAAGAATCCCAAGCTATCTGATATAGCACCTTTTTGCAGTTCCTTTAGAAACACATTAGCATAAGGAATAGACTCTCCGGAACTTTCATCTTTAATGAAACCAGCAATGGTGGAATTACAATCCTGCGAATAAGAAACGCTGGAAAGAAAAAACGATAGGAAACAGAATACTGTAAACCTACCTGACCTCAATATCAAAACTGACCTCAATATCTGTCTCGCCACCAGCATTGTCAATGATACCATCAGAAACCCCGGAAGCATTTTTATTGGGTTCATGCTTTAAGATTATGGTGATTTTTCCGGTTGCTCTCCCTTTGGTTGATAGGCTGGTTACTAACCCAATGGGCTTGCTATTGGCATCCTTATCGGCATAACTAATGCTCAAGTCTTTAACGGTGGTATTAAAAAAGAACTGATGTTCATCTGCCTCTTCCTCTATTTCTTTCGTTAGGCTTTTGGCAGGGCTCTCAATTTCATTCAATAATTCCAGTGAACCCAAATAGGTGGTATTCGCATCCAGCACTCCTTTCGAAATGGTTGGCGGGTTGCCTCCATCACCATCCAAATCTTGAAACGTAAGTTTAACAGGGGCTCCACCATTGTTGGGTGTTAACGTATAATGTAACGTTGTAATTACCTCTTCCTCATTAGGAATAACAGGATCTTTAGGCTCATCTTTCTTGCATGAAGAGACACTCATCAGAATGAGCATGGCCACCAGGGGTGATAAGTTTATAATTTTCATTTCGAGCTTTTTTAATCTAGAAGGCTACAAATCTATTCATTTATTGCAACCGTGTTGCATTTAATTTAAATTCATTCTCATTTGGCGTTAGATCATGTCCCTATTTGAAAAACTTAATTTAGCTGCATAAAGGACTTTTGAGATTAGACCTAAAAAAATTGCGTCCCCTGAATAAAGCATGAATCGCTATACTGCTTATTTAAATCGACTTAGTTCCGGTGCTAAAAACTACAAAGCCCTTTACTCCCTTTACTTTACCATCCTGGTATTCGGAGCTATTTATTGCCTTATTTCCTTGACTAACCATTATAATTTCAGGACTTCGGCGCTGGACCTTGGTTTGTATACCAACGCATTGTACGACTACGTTCACTTTCAATGGAACGACAGTTCGGTATTTAAAATGTACAATGAAAACCTTTTGGCCGATCACTTTGACCTTTATCTGATTCTATTTTCACCCTTGTCGTTGCTTTTTGGCACCTATACCTTATTGGTTGTTCAAATAATAGCACTCCTAATTGGTGGTATAGGAGCTTATAGGTTTTTCGGTGTATTCGGTGCCTTTTCCTATAATTAGGAAAGCAACGTAGTGACTGTAGCTATGGTTCCCTGGTTTTTTCATTGGATTCAACAGAGAAAAATCAAATTCGCATCCCTTTGTTGTTGTTCATTTTGATCTCCAAGGAGAACATTTCGTTGTGGATGTGCTTTGTCTGTGCAGGACTCCTGATTCATTACCGAAAAGATTTGTTTTTGCGCAAATACCTTTTTATTGCTTCCATTTTTTCGGCCGCATACTTCTATGTTATCTCTCATGTCATGCCGGCCTTGTCCTACTAGGGTTCCTACATTCACTTCGACTTTCATTATTTGGAACATACTCCTGGTGAGACCATCAAGTTTCTTTTGTTACATCCCCTTGATTCCTTTCAGGCCCTATTTGTTAATCATTCCGATGATGTACAGCTCGATTACCTTAAGGCAGAACTACACATCATTTTACTTTGTTCGGGGCTACCCTTTTTATTCTGGAAGCCACATTACCTGGTAATGCTTCTGCCAATTTATGCCCAAAAACTCTTCCACGACAACCACTATATGTAGGGAATCGGCCTTCAGTACAATTTTGAGTTTGCACCCATCATGGCCATTGGCATTTTCGACGTAGTTTCTGATGTTCGAAAACCAAAATTGAAATCACTATTGGGGTGGTCTGCTTTGATTATGGTCATCTTTTCAACCATTAGAACCATGGATAGCACCATATACTACACCATTAAGTCTAAGATTCGATTCTACCAGAAAGAACACTACAAAAGAGAATATGATGTCTCTATGGTTCATCACCAATTGTCATTACTTCCTACAGATGCTATAGTTTGTGCTCACTCTCTATTACTCCTGCACATTGCGCTAAGAGCTAATGTATACGAGTTTCCAAGAATTAAAGATGCCGAGTATGTAGTCTACTCCAATTATGATCAGTTTTATATTACCTCCGAAGAAGAATTTAATGCCAAAACAGATAGTCTTAAACACACTTCAAACCGGGAGGTTCTATATGATAAGGAGATAACCGTATTAAAGCGAATTCAGAACTGATACGGCTCAATTTAAACCAAATCATTGTCAGCCAGGTATTGTGCAATTTGAACCGTATTGGTTGCCGCTCCCTTTCTAAGGTTATCGGCCACAATCCATAGGTTCAGGGTCTTTTCCTGGGTCTCATCCCTCCTGATTCTGCCAACGAAAGTTTCGTTCTTTCCTTCAGAGTATCGGGGCATGGGATATGTATTGGTATCAGGGTTATCCTGTAATGTAACACCGGGAGTATCAGCCAGTACTTTACGTACTTCTGCCACATCAAATTCATTTTCAAATTCGATGTTAACGGCCTCACTGTGCCCCCCCTGAACGGGAACCCTTACTGCAGTTGCGGTAACTTTTATTGAGTCATCTCCAATAATCTTTTTGGTTTCGTTCACCAATTTCATTTCCTCCTTGGTGTAACCATTCTCTGTAAAATCATCACAATGCGGCAAACAATTCCCATCAATTAAATAGGGATAAGCCATTTCACCTTTTACCCCTTCCCTTTCGTTATTCAACTGTTGCACCGCCTTAACACCTGTTCCAGTGATGGATTGATAGGTACTAATGACCACCCTTTTTACTCCATACCTCTTGTGAAGTGGGTTCAATACCATTACCAATTGAATGGTTGAACAATTCGGGTTAGCAATAATTTTGTCATTTTTGGTAAGCAATCCAGCGTTAATTTCAGGTACAACCAACCTCTTGGAATCATCCATTCTCCAGGCTGAAGAATTGTCAATAACCGTGGTCCCTGCTTCGGCAAATTTCTCGGCCCACAGCTTTGAAGTATTACCGCCAGCCGAAAACAAGGCAATTTCCGGTTTCAAAGCGATAGCATCTTCCATTCCCACCACTTTAACCTTTTGGCCTTTAAAGTCCAGTTCTTTCCCTACTGACCTTTCAGATGCAACTGGAATCAATTCCGTTACAGGAAAATCCAATTCATCCAATACGTCTCTCATCACCTGGCCAACCATTCCGGTGGCACCAACTACTGCTACTTTCATCTCGTAATCTTAATGCTCAATTAAAGCGCCGCAAAACTACGAATACATACATTTGTTAGCTGCATCAATATGAGAAAACCGCTTAAAATCCTTTTGCTATTGCTCTCTCTTTTACCATTGTGTGGATGGGGGCAGTTTTTTGATGATTTTTCCGATGGCGACTTTACCACCAATCCCACATGGAGCGGTGACGACTCCCTTTTTCGCGTAAATCCGGGGTTCGAACTTCAACTTAACGACACCAATGCAAGCAGCAACAATTCAACCTTTTTATACACTGAGTCTAAAGCCATAAATAAGGCTTCCTGGGAATTTAAGTTTAGTCTGGCATTTGACCCATCCACTTCAAATTACGCCAGGTTTTATATTGTATCAGATCAAAAGAATTTGTTAGGTAGCTTAAATGGGTACTACGTCAAAATAGGAGGAAAGACAGGAACAGTAGACGACATTAGCCTTTATAAACAATCGGGAGGCTCTTCTTCATTAGTAATTGATGGCAGGGATGGCACAGCGGGAAAAAGCCCAAGTGGGTGGATAAAGGTGACGCGTGATAGCGTTGGAAACTGGGAGCTTTTTTCGGACACCTCAATGAGCCACAGCGGATATGTATTGGAGGGTACGGCTAACAATTCAGATTATACAACCTCCAGTGTTTCAGGTGTATTTTGCAAATACACTTCGGGAAGAAAATATGGATTTACGTTTGATAGTATAAGAGTAACAGGGACCAACTATTCTGATACAACCAAACCTTACATATTGAATTACCAGGTATTGGATTCTCACCGAATTCAAATCCAGTTTAGTGAAAAGGTTGATCCGGTAATGGCTCGTGATACTACAAATTACGAAGTTCTGGATCGGTTGGGTAAATTTTATAGGGATACTAGTGCTGAATACGTTGGAACCGATAGCAGCTTGATTTTACTCTCGATCAAAAACAAACTTGGTCAGGACCCTCTTCATTTTTTAAATATTGATGGTATAAAAGATTTATTCGGAAATACAATGAATCGGGCAACGTTTAGGTTCTATTGGCCATCATCTTCAAATGCGGATAAGGGAGACATTTTGATTAATGAAATTATGGCCGACCCTTCTCCCCCTATTGCACTTCCCATAGAAGAATTTGTCGAACTATTAAATAACTCCGCAAAAACTTATGACTTAAAAGACTGGACTTTCTCTGATCCATCAAAAAGCGCAACTCTTCCAAGCTACCAAATGGCTCCCGGAGATGACATTATTATTTGTTCAATATCCGATACCGGGCTTTTTAGTCCTTATGGCAAAGTGCTTGGCTTGGTCGACTTTCCATCCTTAAATAATTCGGGAGATATACTAACCCTAAACGACAGCAGCGGGTCAATCATTGATGAAGTTGAATATTCTGATTCGTGGTATGGTGATCCGGATAAAACCGATGGAGGGTTTTCACTCGAACGAATCAATCCAAATCATCCCTGTAGTGGGTCAAGCAATTGGTCAGGGTCGGAAAGTTTAGACGGAGGTACACCCGGAAAACAAAACTCAATATTCAGTAATGCCCCTGAAACAAACAAGCCGGAGGTACTAAGTGTTAGAATTTCTGGACCTAATTTATTAACGGTGGAGTTTAGCAAACCAGTGGATAGCGCCAGCCTGGTTGCAGGAACGTTTACGGTTACAGGTGGACTATCAATTACCGGTAATGTTGTTCTGGTTCACCCAAGTTCTTTTGTTGATTTGGTTCTTTCTGCTCCACCAGCTCCCGGGGTTCTTTATCATTTGAAGATTGCAAATGTTGCTGATTGCTTTGGAAATGCAATTAAGGACAATAACACGCCTTTTGGAATTGGGTCAAATCCAAATCCATTGGATGTCATTATTAGCGAAATCTTTCCAAACCCTGATGATTCTAAGACTACAGTTTCTTCCTATGAATACGTAGAGATTTTTAATCGATCTACCCGATTGATCAGTTTAGACTCTTGTTATTTTACCGATAAAGGTTCCAGGGAAAGCCTTCAGGGAGGTCTTCTGGTTCCTAATGGAAGACTCGTCATTTGCGAAAAGAATGGTGTATCTGAACTCAGTAAATACGGTTCTGTATTAGGACTAAGTACCTGGCCTTCGTTAAACAACAGCGGAGATTTAATTTCTATAATCAATCATAAAGATGAGGCCATTCACCTGGTTGAATACAGTGACAGCTGGTATCAGGATGACAGTAAAAAAGTGGGTGGCTGGTCGCTGGAAATAATTGATCCGGAAAATCCTTGTGGTGATCAACAAAATTGGCGAGCTTCTATTGATCAAAAAGGAGGAACTCCAAATGCAGAAAACTCCATTAAGACTTTAAATCCCGCTTCAAACGGTCCAAACCTTATTCGGGCAAGTGCAGTAGGAGATTCTTCAGTGCAGTTAAGCTTTGATCAAATTGTCACATTCTCGGATTTGAATGTGGTAACGTTTAAATTTTCGCATGGAATTAATTCTATAAAAATCACCCGGGATGGAAGCAATAACCTGATTGTAAACCTGGATAAGAAGTTGGTTCAAAAAGTTATTTATAGCGTTGAAGTCAATGGGTTGACCAATTGTTCAGGACTTCTAATAGAAAACAACAAAGGTCAATTTGGATTATCCGAGGCCAGTGAGTTATCAGATGTAATTATCAATGAAATCATGTTTGATCCATACCCAAGTGCTAAGTCGGACTACGTTGAAATTTATAACCGAAGTCAAAAGATTATCAGCCTGCAGAATTGGCTCTTGTGTGAATTTGACATTAATAAAGACACTTTGGATGGATGTCAGCTTATTTCATCAGAACCCTTTACACTTCTTCCTGGAGAATTCGCTTTGTTGAATAAGGACAACACGGACATTATAAAACACTATCCTACTCGCGACGAAAATCGATTTATTCAACTAAATTCTTTGCCTACACTATCTAATGATGAAGGAATTGCTGTTTTAGTTAACGATAGTTCGGTAGAAGTCGATCGCTTAAACTATTCTTCCGATTGGCACCATGTATTAATTAAAAACCCTGATGGAATTAGCCTGGAAAGATTGGATTACAATCGTGAAACACAAAATCGGGGCAATTGGCATTCGGCAGCTAAATCTGTAAGCTATGGCACTCCCGGCTTACCCAATTCACAATATTATCCTGCAACAGATTTTAGTGAAAATATTGTCATTGAACCTGAAACTTTTTCACCGGATAATGATGGGTTTGAAGACATTTTAAACATCAACTATTCCTTTGAAAATAGTGGCAATGTGGCTAATGTAACTATTTATGATGTGGAAGGAAGGCAAATGATACAATTGGTTAACAATGAACTGTTGGCCACAACCGGCACTATTACATGGGATGGTAGAACCGATAACAACCTAAAAGCCAAAGCCGGAATCTACATTATTTCCTTTGAAATCCATGATCAAAATGGAAAAGTGAGCCATTTCAAGAAAACATGTGTGCTTGCAATAAAGTTTTAATTTTGGCAAGCTTAAAATTGAATTAACATTCAATCCAAAAGCAACAAACACTTTTGCACTAAAATAAAGAACTATGAAAAAACTATTTACACTGTTTATTGCCTTAACTGTTGGACTGATCAGTTACTCGCAAATCGTAATTACCGAAATCAGTTACAATGGCCCGGAAGCGGGAAGTGATTCTACGGAATTTATTGAACTGTACAATAAGACTTCTTCATCCATTAACTTAACCGGATACAAATTTACCTCTGGAGTAGTTTATACTTTTCCTAATGTGAGTATTGCCGCCAATGGATATTTGGTTATAGCCGTTGACTCTGCGGCAATTATGAATGTTTTTGGTGTTTCTGCTCGTCAATGGACAAGTGGTGGCTTGTCTAATGGAGGTGAACCCATTGCACTTAAAGATTCTTCTGGTAATTTGATCGATAGTTTAAGATACGATGATAATAGCCCTTGGCCTGGAGGAGGAACTAGTGCCGGTTCTCCTGATGGCGGTGGAGCTACCTTGGTTTTTTGTGATACCTCTAAAGATAATTCTCTAGGCGCTAACTGGAAAGCTTCTACCCATACGGTTAGCGGTAAAATAGTAAACGGTAAGCAGGTTTATGGTTCTCCTGGTAAAGTCGATTCAGCTTGTACCGCAGGACCTCCCCCTCCACCTTCTTTCCCTCTTTATCCTATTGGCACATTGACCACAAATAATAGTAGCGGAGTAGCTGATTCGAATGGTGTTAAATGTTCTATTATAGGTGTAGTTTATGGAGTAGATATGGCGGGTACATCATCTTCTAATAACCAATTTACGGTAATTGATGCCACGGGTGGAATCCAGGTATTTAAATTTGGAGGATTTACCCCTTCCTATACAGTTACCGAAGGTGATTCTGTTATTGTAGCAGGGACCATAAGTCAATTCAATGGTCTTACACAGCTAAGTCCCGATACAATGGCTGTAATAAAATCAAATGCCGCTCTTAAATCCCCAACTGCAGTTACTTCTCTTGGAGAATCTACAGAATCAGATTTAGTTGAAATAGATTCTGTTAAAGTTATTAATTCAAGCCAATGGCCTTCTAGTGGATCAAATGCTAACGTGGACATTGAAACCACATCTGGAGATACTTTAGTCATGAGAATTGATCGAGATACTGACATTGATGACAGTTTAACCACAGCTCCGGTGGGTCTTTTTAAAGTTATTGGACTTGGTGGACAATTTGATGCTAGCTCGCCTTATACAAGTGGGTATCAGCTTTTGCCGCGCTACAGGCAAGATATAGTTGCCGCAACTCCGCCGCCGCCTCCACCTTCTTCTATTCCTCACTATGGGCTTGGAATAGTTACAACCGAGGATACAAGTGGTGTTGCCGATTCTATAAACGTTAAGTGTGCGGTTTCAGGTGTAGTTCACGGAATTGATATGAGTGGATTAAGTTCCTCAAGCAATACTTTCCAATTGTTTGATGCAACCGGTCATGTTACAGTTTATAAAAGTCGTGGATTTACTCCTTCTTATACAGTGAACGAAAGTGATTCGGTTACTCTTTGGGGAAGAATAACACAGTACAATGGATTGACGCAGTTTACTCCCGATTCAATCAAGGTTCACAAAAATGGAGCTGGTCTTAAAGCCTGGAGAAAGGTAACTAAACTTGGCGAAGCTACAGAGTCCGATTACATTAGAATTGATTCTGTTAAGCTGAAAGATGCAAGCCAATGGCCTACTATAGGCAACCAAAATAACGTTGATATTATAACTCAAGCTGGAGATACTTTGACTTTGAGAATTGACAGAGACAGCTATGTAGATGACAGTGTTGCTGCTCCTGCCGGATTATTTGATGTAATAGGATATGGTGGTCAATTTGACAATAGTTCGCCTTATACATCAGGATACCAAATTCTTCCACAATTGAAAAACCACATCATTGTTCATCCTTCGGCAACTTGTAATGCTCCAAGTGCGTTAACTACGGTTAGCAAAACCAATGTTGAAATTGAATTGGGTTGGACATCAGGAGGTTCTAATACCTGGAATATTGAATGGGGCGTCATGGGATCAACCACTTCGACCACTACGGTATTTGGTAACCCAAATAAGTTTACCGGTTTACTAGCTGCTACGTCATACGTATTCAGAGTACAGGATTCTTGTGTTAGCCTGGGTGTGAGTGCCTGGTCTGATTGGGATACTATTATGACTGATGCTGCAGCTAAAGTTTTCCCTACATACCCTATTTCTGTTGTAAGAACAGTTGATACTGACGGTGTTCCGGATTCACTAGGTGTGAAATGTTATTTACACGGGGTAGTAATCACTCCTACATACAGAAGAGCAGGTTCCGGATATGAGTTCCACATTAACGACCACAGCTCTCCGTTAAATGGTATTAATGTAATTCGATTTAGTGGAACTGACTATGTTCCAAGAGTGGGTGACTCAGTGAGAGTATTTGGCGAAATCGATCATTACAATGGTCATATCCAAATGCAGACAGAAGCGGATAGTATTTGGGTACTAGATTCTAACAAAACAGTTCCAATGCCAATGCCTGTAACTAAGTTGGATGAAACCACTGAAAGTAAATTACTTCAGTTGGAAGATTGGGAAATTATAGATACTACCGGATGGCCTACATCAAACTTCGGTAACTTCAACATTACTAATGGAACAGACACCTTTACCATGAGAATGGATGGTGACCGCGGTTGGGCTGCTAATATGCCTAACCCACCAATTGGAAAGTTCTGTTTAGTTGGTGTTGGAGGACAATTTGATCCTAGTAAACCTCATTTTGGAGGCTATCAAATTCTTCCTAGAGATACCAATGACTTTATCAAATGCCCTGTGCCATGTAACAAGCCTACTAATTTGGTGGCTACAGATAGTTCTAATGCAACGTCTTTAACTGCCTCTTGGACCACAGGTGGTGCTACTTCGTGGAACGTGGGATGGGCTAAAGGTCATTCTTCAACTACACCTACAGATTCAGTAATGGCAATTACAACCAATCCTTATACGATTACTGGATTAGATCCAAATTCCCATTACCACATTTGGGTTCAGGATGTATGTGGCACTAATCATAGCGAATGGGCTGGTCCATTAATGGTAGGAACCGCTGTAGGTATCAATGAACTTACTGCTAACAGAGTCCCCCTTGTTGCCTTCCCTAACCCTAATAATGTTGGTGAGGTAAGGTTTAATATGGAAGTATCGGTTACAGTTAGAAACATTTTAGGTCAAACTGTTAAAACCGGAAATGAGGTGACTTCTCTAAACATCTCTGACCTTGAGTCGGGTGTTTATCTTATTCAAAGTGAACAAGGCGATACCGTTCGTTTGATCGTTGAATAAGTTATAGTAATCTAAATTTTTGAAACCGCCTTCCGGTCATTCCGGAAGGCGGTTTTTTATTTCCTTTGTTTTCGATGACAACCGAAACTTTAATTATAGGTCAGGGCATTGCGGGAACTGCGCTGGTCCTTCAACTGGCACAGAAAAAGAAAGACTTTCTTATTGTAGATAATAGCTATCAAAGATCCTCATCGTTGGTTGCCGCCGGATTGTATAATCCCATGATCTTTAGAAAGCCCAGCAAAAGCTACAACGCAGATAACCTGATTCCTTACCTGCATAAATTCTACTCCCACTGGGAAAAGAAATTAAATACTCGGTTTCTTCAACCCCGAAAAATTATTCGGGTTTTTTCTTCCGTTGAAGAATGTAACAACTGGTCTATAAAGTCAGGATCCGATGAATATTCCAGGTTCCTATCACCCGAAGTATTACCCGAAAATTTTGACCAACAACTAATCTGCGAATTTGGAGGAGGCACGGTTCTAAATGCAGGGAATGTGACATTGGAAGAGTTTCTGGACTCAACGCGTTCCTATTTTGCCGATAAGCACATTACCGGCTTGGTTTCTTCCATAACGCCCCTTAAGCAAGGATTCGAAGTAATAACGGAGTCAGGAACCATAAAAGCAGAAAAAGTTATTCTTGCGAATGGGCATCTCAATCATCCTCATTTCAATTACCTACCGCTTACCTATACAAAAGGAGATGTACTTACGATCTACGCTCCTGAAATTACTGGAACCGATATCCGTAACAAAGGCCTTTTTATTATGCCCATTGGCGATGGCTTTCATCGCTCAGGATCAACACACGATTGGGAAAATAAAAGTTATGACATCTCTAAAAAAGCCAGAATTGAACTGGAAGAGAAGTTAAAAAACACACTGCGCTGCCCCTACTCCATCGAAGATCAAAAAAGCGGAATCCGGCCCACGGTTGGTGATCGTAGGCCCTTATTAGGCGAGCATCCTGAGCATAAAAACCTATTTATATTTAACGGCTTAGGAGCAAAAGGAGTAATGTTGGCACCCTTCTATTCAGAACATCTGGTAAATCATATTTTTGAAGACACGGAACTTCACTCCGAAGTCGATATTAAACGGTACAAAAAACATTATGGCCATACTAAAAATTGAACACCTAGGAATTGCAGTAAAAGATGTATCCAAATCAAAGGATATCTTTCAACGATTGCTGGGAGCTAATTTCTATAAGGAGGAAACAGTTGAAAGCGAAGGTGTAAATACCGTTTTCTATCAATTGGGAGAAAGTAAATTGGAACTGTTGGAAGCTACCAACGAGAGCAGTTCAATTGCCAAGTACCTGGAAAAAAACAGGGAGGGAATCCATCACCTGGCAGTTGCAGTTGATGACATTCACGCGGAAATGGGCCGCCTAAAAAAACAAGGATTTGTCTTTATTAATGAAGAGCCTAAGGCCGGAGCTGACAATAAACTTATTGCCTTTATTCACCCTAAAAGTTCCAACGGCATTCTACTGGAACTGTGCCAGGATCTTGATTAACTAAAAAGGTCACTTACATCACCTTCTTTTAGCCAATGGGTTTTAAGGCCAACCTTACTGGCCGCCTCAATGTGCTGAACACTGTCATCGATAAATAGCGTTTCAGAAGGTTCTATTCCTGCATCTTTACAGACCCATTCAAAGGTTTCCACATCTGGTTTTCGCCTACCTATTTCATGAGACAGGTAGGTCTTTTGAAACAAGGGCTCCAGGCCTTCAATACCGTGCTCTTTCCTTAAGTTTTCAGTGTATCCCTCATAATGAATGGCGTTGGTATTACTTAACATAAACAGTTGGTATTTATCCTTTAGTGACTTTAGCAATTCAATTCTATGAACTGGTAAATCGAGCAATAAGGCATTCCAGGCACCATCAATTTCTTCATCGGTCAGGCCAAGGAATGATAATGCCCGAAGGCCATCCCGGAATTCATCTGGTGATATTTTACCAACCTCCAATTGATCGAAAAGGGCATCTTGTTCCTGCTGAGAATACTGCAATTGTTCTCTGGTTATTCCAAGGTCTATAAAGGCATCAATGGCCCGTTGGTAATCAATGTTTAGAATAACGCCTCCTAAATCAAAAATGATGTTTTTTATCCCCTCTAAATTCATGCTGCAAAGAAAAAAATATTGATGAACTAAGAGGTTGCGCGTGTGTAAAGAAAAAATAAATTTGCAGCCTCGGTTCGAGGAGAGGAGGTCTCAAACCATTTTCTTTCACGAACAGGGCCCATAGCTCAGTTGGTTAGAGCATCTGACTCATAATCAGAGGGTCGCAGGTTCGAGCCCTGCTGGGCCCACCAGTTATAAAAAGGCTTTCAGTAATCTCACTGAAAGCCTTTTTTATATAGTACACATAAAAGTACACGGAACTTCTTTAATTATCATTCCAAGTGACCCACATGTAGGCCATGTTAATTCCAATAAGTTAAGTGAACATCCCTTTTTGATCATATTCAACAATCTTTTTTCTCATAGCTTGTTTATCTTCAAAATGCCTTGAAAGAGAAATTCTTTTCTTAAAGTGGCTTTGTTTTGTTCCTCTGTGGAACAGTCGAATAGCCTTGCAATTTTCACTTTCAAATATCGTTTTCAAGAGTACGCGGTCGGACAAACCCAATGAATGACCAACTACGTAAACATCAAATACTTCCGACTCGATAAAATTTATAAAATCTAAATAGTACTTAGTAGACGGGTAATAGAAAGACTTGATATTTTCCAACAAAGAGTCCATTCCCTCATCTTCTAATTCTTTATAACTTGGGTGGGTATCATCTCCATATCCAAAAATTATTGAATCAGGGTCATTTAGAGAACCATGAATATTAGATATTCTAACGTCCTTTAATTGACCCAATGATCTTTTAGCAAGGTACTCCTGAAAAATCTTAGTGTAATTAAAATTCAATACCAATATATGGTCAAGGTTTTTCTCTCTACGAAATTCCATTAATTCCTCTGTAATAAAGGATAATGGCATTTTTCGAAAGTATCTTGAATATTGTATGTCATCCAGCGGTTCTAAACAAAAATCAAATATGTTATCATTTGTGAATTCATTTGTGAATTGTTCATTTACTATAGTCAGATACTTAATGAGTTTGGTTTTAACTATACCAAGACATTTATTTATGTCCTGAACCTTTATTTCCTGTGTCTTATTTTTTTTAAAGATTCTTAATATAGACCTAAAGTACTGTGACTCGATATCCGACCAATTTCCATCATTAATTAATTCTTCAAAAAATTCATATTGAGCCTCCACACGAATGGATTTCTCAAAATGGTATTCTCTCTCGCTATCTGAAATGACATAACCATGAAATGTAAATTCCTTGTCATTAACGAGCTCAGACAGAGACGTATTTCTCTTCAGAAACTCTTTGACCTTATCTAGGAACTCATCTTTAATATAGACCGATATAAGCTCATCTTGATAACTTCCTTGGTTTTTGGATGCTTTGTTAAGGGCTTCGTTAAAATAATGCATTAAGAAATCTTCGTAACCCGTTTTTAGTCCGTGCGCCAAATCAAATCCATTTCCTACAATAACAATTCTATTCACAAGAAGTACTTTGTAGTAAAAATACTATTAATGGCGACGATTTGATTTCGAATATCTCCTTGTGTTTGGTTATTAGATTGATTTCTACATTTCAGATAATTTATTCGTACCCTTCATTCAATTTAAGGAGATTGATTTTTATTGACAATGGAGAGGAAAATATTTTATGAAATATAGTAAACAAGACCTGCATCTATTTTTAGTATGTGCAGTCTATTAACGTTTTCTTCCGAATCTGATCTAGAAAAGTGCACTCTTCATATTCTGGTCGAGGTAATGCCTCCAATAATTCAGCTTCCCAAAGTACATTGGTTTTGTTTATTTCAATTTCATACCAATAATCTTTTAGTTCAGGAATATCAACCAAGACCAAGTCTCCAGCCCTAACCTTTTGACTAATTTCTATTGTTTGGTTAAACTTTAAATTCTTGAATTTTGGAATGTTAATGTAGAAATCCGGCTCTCCGATTTTTAGTCTAAATCTCAAAAAACTGTAGTCAATCGAATCATTATTCTGAATCATAATTTGTCCTGAATTAAAGCTAGTCCTTAATATGTCAGTCTGCCATGATAATCTTTTGAAAATTACAGACTCTTCAGGAACATGGGGAAAGTTAAAATGTGCATAACAATCTTCATTTAATGATTTTAAGTCGGCCCTTCTTAGATATAAATTGTCAACTGAATCCCTGTACAACCAAAAGATGATTTCAAAGTAATTTGTGTCTTCTTTTACTACAATACTAGCCTCGTAGTCACCCATATACCCCCTGCCAGAAGTATCGATTTGTACAATCGAAGGCTTATTACTTAAAACATCTATAATGTCTTTATCAATTCTGGTCTTTTCAAGGCCAAACATTTCATTTGATTGATCCACATAAGGAAAGTGATGTTTTAGAATAGTATTTGTATCTCCTTGAGAAAAAACAGTCATTAGTTCAATAGAACGTTTATATATGCTCTTTTTGTCTACCTGTTCTGTACAGGAAAAGAGAGAAGTGGATGCAATTAAGCAGTAGATTATTGTGTTTTTCATAAGTAATAGATATTTAAGGATAAAAATACACACTTTAACACCCATACTTTATGCGGTACCAAATAAAGTGTAAAACTTCAAGCTTTGTCACTTACCTATACGATTTGGATAAAGCTGAAAAAGAATTAAAGAATGTTGGTGAAAGGTTAAGGCAACTTAGAATTTCAAAAGGTTATAGCAATTATGAGCATTTAGCGTACGAACTTGGAATATCTCGATCTCAATATGGGAGATATGAAAAGGGTGCCAATATGAAAATGAGCACGTTCATCAAGATTTTAAGGTTTCTGCAAATTTCCTTTTCTGAATTTTTTGACGATAAAAAGTTTAATTAGTGCCACTCTAGTATTCATCTAAATCTCTAAGTACCTCAAACGCACCTGATCTATATTCGGAATGTTCGAGTAGTTTATCGAAAACATTCATAGCCTCATCTAAAGAAGCACTATTAGAATTATAATCTCGAATTGAATTATACGATTGTACAATTACATTTAAGGGTACGTTTCTATGTATTCTGTGCCTCTCAGGTTCATTAATGTGATTTTCAAATCCTTTTGTCAACTCGATACATTGCTCTGGGAAATCTTTTGAACACTTTTTTAGATATTGGTAAAATGCATCGTCTCGGAATTTACCAACTTTTGAGGTTCTATATTTCTTCATGAAGTTATACAAATCCGGTAAGATTGATACTTTTAAATGATAAAATGCACGGTCATAAGTTTCCCCTAAATTCTTATCTTCAATATTGACATAATCACCAACCAACTTCAATGCTAATTTGCTTGGCTTTTTTATCTCGGAAACATCATATAAAAATTTAAAGGCCGTTTTTACTGCCTCATTAATTTGTTTAGTACCTAAGCCACAAAATGTTTCAACTAACCTTTTCGCGCCTTTACGTTCAAAGCAATATGCCTTTGTTATCAAAACTCCAACAGTAGCCTTGTTACTTTCATGTAACATTGCTTTTTCTAGGAATGGAATAATCGCCGGAAAATCATAGTTTACAAGATATTGAAGTGGGTATTGGGCCACTTTTACAACGCCAGGCGAGCAATCATCAACTAAACGTAAGCATAATTTTAAAGTTCGTCTTTCATTGTCTTTAATGAAATTCTGCAGTTTAAAAATAGCACACGCTCTTGTAGGTGATGATGAGCTTTCAGCAATATCCTCAATAATGTCCAATACATAAGACTTTACCGAATCGTCAAAAGAATAATCCATTAAGCCAGATACTGCTGCACCACGAGAAGAATTTATTCCTGCGGTTAAATCATCATCACCAGGAACTGAAGAAGCTTCACTCCCGTAAGTAGCTACTTCTCTTAAGAACTCCAATACCCTAGTGTCAATTACTTTATTGTCAGAAAAATATCTACACACCCAGACTAGAGAAAGTTGCTGGAAATTATCCAATTCAGCAGAATTGACAAAAACTTTAAATAATTGGAGAACTTGCCCTACAGGAAACTTTCCTTTTATAAGGCCTTCAAGCCCTTTCAACTTATATGAATTATTGATTGTGTTATCGGTCAATATCTCCTTTACAAGCTGGAATAATTTTCCTGGGTTATTCGAAACTTCTTGCTCAAAGCTTCTGCCATGAGACCAATCTGAGTTGTTAGAATATTTTCTAAAGGATTTTTTCCAGTCCTCATATTTCATATTTTCATATGCTGAAGAACTTAACTCTGCCTCATTTATTCTCACTTCTGGTCTTTCTGGTTCAGCAACAACAATGTTTTTTCCAAATTTTCTACTCAACTCATCATAATCCTTCTTTAACCTTTTGTTTTTGGAAACCATAGACCTAGGAATAGAAGATAGTAGTTGCAACTTGGAATAACCAAACGATTTGCTTTTCACTCGTCTTCCTTTGCCGTAGTCCACAATTCCTAATTCACCTTTTGGGTAGAAATTAAGAATCACTTTGTCTACCTCATTCCTATTTTCCATAAGTTGATAGGAGTTTTTAAGGATAGATTGTAACAGATAATCTAAATATAGGTTATGTCCATAACACTCTTTTAGAAAGTTTAGATTTTCAAATATTTCTGCTGACTCTTGAACAAAACCCTCTGGGTGCCGATTAATTACACTTAGGGCAATCATGATTAGGGTTATACTATTGAAGCCTAAAAAGGCTTGAACCTCTGACCGTACAAAAGTCTCATCAAGCAAAAATTCATCCTCTAAATATGATTGAACCTTGTTTAGCTGCTTATAATGAAAATAGAGGTCATGTTCTTTGCGACTGTACAACCAAAATCCGTAATCCGATTTGAGCTTTTGTTCAGGTAATTTAGATTCAAGTTTTCTTTTTATGGTTATTTCAATAATTATCTTTTTAACAAGTAAATATGCCTCTCGTGGTTTCTCTTTCCAGAATTTGGAATAAAAAACGCTGTGTCTTTTACTAAATGGGAAATAAAACTCTTCAACTCCAACAGTTCTTGAAGAACTAATGTTTGTTAGGTTAATAGTCCATTTTGTTGCCCAATCCGTGTAATTTGGAATGGCATTTTCGACGAAATAAGCTAAATAATACTCCTTTTCTTCTCCCTCAAACTCACCCAAGATAGAGTCGGCCAGATCAATGCATTTTTTGGACTCGTAAGTTTTAATACCCCATAACAAATCAAGGATTAAATCCTTCATATTGGGCATATGCTTAAGGTTGGTAAAATAGTCAAGAAGTTCATCATTCCCTCTATTAATGAACCCGCGAAACAATGTTCTAATCCATTCAGATTTTTCATTGTATTGGTTTATTATCTCATCCTCTACCAATCTCTTTTCAATGATCACCTTTAACCAGCCTTTTCCGAGATAAAGTGATAAAAAGATTTCTTTGATCGTCGACGATCGTGAAAGTAACCTTTCAATTAAATTAATTTCTTGATGAGAAGGCTGGTCTTCAAAAGCAAGTTGCTGTAAAACCAATAACTTAATATGAAATCTAATTTTTTTGGAATCCAATAGGTTTTCAACTAGAGTCACATGATTTTGTGGATCATTGTTTCTAATAAAAGTCAATATCTGTTGAACTTTGGAACGAATAAATAACCCTTGATGACGACTCTGAATGTCTTCTACCAGATTGAGACCTCCATGAACAAAACTCCTTGCAAAACAGTAATCGAAAAAAGATTGATGGAAAAATTCTATTCGTTTGTTTCCAAGGATAACACCTTCGCTTTTTACATACCGAATTTCTTTCGGAAAATCATCTTCGAAGGTTATTTCGGATACATTGATCTGTTGTAGTTCATACATTCGCTGTGCAACTGAAAACAAGAGCTTAACAACTTTTTCGTGTTGAAGCCCTGATCCAAAACCAGAGATATTTCCTATTATTTTTTGTCTCCATAATTCATCATACAAATCTTGGATGCTCGAAAGTTTTTTTAGGTCAAGCTCACTTGTATAAATCTTTAAGAAAACATCTAGATGCAACGGAATTGAAAGCAGTTTTAGAATCTCACTACTAAATTGGTTAATCTCGGCTCCAATATTATTTTGCAAAATGGCCTTCAATTCCTCATTTTCTAGTGGCTGAAGAACAACCTTATTCTTTTCTTTATAAGCCGTAAGAATAGGATCGTAGTTTAAATCATAGGTTCTACTTGAAATGACAACCTTAACTTTTGGATAGTTTTCAATGAAATCTCTTATGATATTATCATATGTATTAAGTGGTTTCAAATTTGAAGAAAGAGTTAGTGATAAGGCATCAATTTGATCTATGAGTAATACGCCTAGATCCTTTTCTCCAATAAACTGATTAAAAAAATCGCCAATATCAGTATTTAAACCTAATTCACTTTTCAAATCTTTAATTGATTCAAATGCAAGCCGATCGGCCTTCAAGCATAATGCCGGTATTTTGTGGGTAACCAGTTTTGAATACAACTGAGATATAACCACTGACTTGCCCATACCTGCATTCCCTGTTAAAACCAATAGGTTTGAATCTTTAGTTTTAAGCGGCCCCTTTATCCACTTAAATATGGTGTTAACCTCTTTTCTTTCAATAGTCGACTCTTTAGCACTTCCAAAATGCGTCTTTACCTTACGAATTTCGCTTGAAATTTTTCCTGCCTTTTTACTGAGCTCACCCTGTGATAGTTGACCTGGAACAACTGCATGCTTAATTTTTTTAATGTCATCTTCTACACGCTCTGTAATGCCTGGATTAAAATATAGCCTTACAATTTCATGATTTAATTTGATTACATTTTTTACATCAATTCCAATTATTGTGTTGACTTTTATTCGATTTAATACATTTTGAAGATCACCCTTAATCTCATTAAAAATAAGCCCATTCAACGACTTATTATTAAGTATCAGATTATCAAATATCGCCCTAACATTCTGATTTTTCCATTGGTTTGAAAAGTCTTGAAGTAATGGAATTGCCTTGCTCGTGAACGCCCTTGAGGCACAAGCATAATATGTAAAATTGTTAACATCGGTGATTAGGGTTGAAGAATTCGAATTGTTTGCCTTACTTTCTATTATGTGGTGTAATGTTAGTTTGACAATGTCTTCGAATATCACCCTAAAGGAGATGTTATTCTTAAAATTTTTGCATTGAACACAGCCAAATATCTTCCCATTATAATAAAGGCCGATGTCACAACCTCGTTCTCCCACTCCACTATATAACTCGGCTTTATCATATACACCTTGATATAGGCCGCTCTTAATTTGCTCCTGGAAGTACATATAAATGACCTCCTCAAACTCCCTAGGAGTCAAGACGGTAAAATCAATATCATTAATATATCTAGGAGCTTTCATGATAGTTTAAAATTATGGAATGTTGCTTGAATAAATCATTGAGTTTTTGTTTATTCATCAGTGTCTTGTTACTTGATGCTTCCATGGCTATTGAAAATAAAGTATCCTCTATTATTGTTCCTTTAACCAAATGCGAAAACCTATGCTTAATCAGGTATTTAATCTCCTCTAATGGGAGAGTTTTACAGTAAACTTGTTTTGCAAATTGAATTAGTTTTAGATCATTATACCCTAAAGCATGTTTGACTTCGTCCCAAAGTCTTATAGCATGTTTACTACCTAATTCTTCTTGTATATCTTGTCCGGTTGCATTTTTTGCCCTATTAAATACCTCTGAGAAAAGGTAACAACCACACTCTGATACCAAGTAAATTTCTGCCAACGGTGTTGCTTCATGTTGTTTCTTAAAATCGTCAAGAATGTTCTCGCTTTTCAAATTCCCCATCGACCAATGGCGAACATTACCAGGAGCTTGATATTTTACACTATTGTATATTTCTTGGTTACCCCTGCGAATAGCAATGTCATCAACTATTACGGTTTTAGATCTTAATGCTTCCGGGAATATGTCCATACTGGGTTCAAAAAATGCATAGGAAAGTTGAAGTGCCAAAAACCAATTTTGATACATAACGCCAGCAGTTGTTGAACTTCCTCCAGGATGTGGCATACTCAAAAATAGAATATTTCCAATGGTGATTGACTATCCACACGAAGCCCACAAAGAGATCTACACCAAGTTTTAAGTTAGAAATATACTTATTCTGAGCTTTTAATTATTTCATCTATTACACTTGCCTTCCAGACAATTCCAAGCTGCGCATCATGGCTTGACTTTCCTTGAATCCTACCAGAATAAATTCCGACAAACCCTTGAATATTTCCAATAATGGTTTCATCAGTGGGCATTCCATTATCGAGACCATGCAAGCCAGTTCGACGATAAATTACCAGAGAACCTGACATACCGGGTCTGCTTGCAGTATCAACGAGTAACTTAGGAAGACCATCCAATTCCAAATCAGGTTCAGTAGCTACACTACCTCGTTTCCAAATTGGAAAATTTCCGCCTCCCTTTAAACGGTAGGGAAACCCTAGAATAAATACGTCATCTGAAACTTGTAATTTGAAGTTCTCAAACTCATTATTATTAATTGGCCTAACTAAACTATCATCTAGGATAGAAGTTGTTATTTTTAAGGCTATTACATCTACCTTTTCTTTATGTACAGGATGCTCAATCCATTGTTTTTCTTTGTTTTCATAAAGGCTAATCCCAAAACTCTTCCACTTGATAAAAGGTTTAGTTTGTACCAAAAGTTTTAATTTAAGCATGTCTGGCGTACCTCCATGTGCTCCTAGTGGCTTATGCGTTGTTGGGTCTAATCCGGTTACATTATGCCAATTCGTAATCAAGAAATTGTTATTATCATTCACATATATAAAACCTGAACCATCGGCTAGTTTTTGATTAGTTTCTGAAAAATACATTTCTAATGGTATAGCACAATATGAGAGAGGGTCAATATTTACTTCTCTTGGTTTCATAAACTTTCATTTTAGGTGTATTGTAGATACTTGTTTAGAAATCTCTCCTTTTTGACAATTCTATTTTCCTGATACCAGTATAACCTATCTAGTGGTAGACCATTAAGGTTATCAAAGAATACAGGAAATTTCATTTGATCAATAAACTTCCTCCAATTCATTTTTTTCAATTCAATTGCTTCTAGACATCTATCGTTGTATACATGTGAATTAATGGCATAATCTTCTTCGTCATAGAGACCATCGTATAAACTCAGTTTCAATTTTAAAAATGACTCAATTTTCATTTTCAAAAGTTGATAATTAATGTTTAGTGGAAAATCAAACTTATGACGATGAAATTCATAGTTGTAGCGGTCAACGTAATACTTGCAAGATGGAAGAATTAGCTCCTCATTTACCATCATCTTCTCAAAATTCCGTGAAAGCCCACCCTTATAAAAGTCTACATAAATGGCAATTACATTGGTACGCTCAATAGAATCTAGGTGGCAATTACTTGCTAAAGTACTTCCGTTTAAAATCCAAATCATATTATTCTTTCCATAAAATGATTCACGCTTCTCTATATCCTTAATGCTTATCGGAGAATTTTGTATCTCTATAACCAAGTTGTTGTTTAGAAGAATATCAGCACGGTGTACTATTTTTCCTGTTGAATCTGCTATTCCTATTTCAATATTCTCAACTGGAAATTGGTTTTGCCATGATATATGCCAATCTGTAATTGGTTCATACCATGAATCACAATCTTTATTGGGGTGATACCAATGTTCCTTTCGGATTTTCCCTTTTCTTCCTATAACAACTGCTCCACACCCCCTACAATGTGCTTTTTCACCAGACCTCGAAACTTCTATTCGTTCATTAAAATCATTAATTGCAAATCTCATCTTAGCAACGCAAATCAGTCATAATACATGAGTATTATGACCAATTTTACGTAAATACTAAGAAAGTTGGTCAAGAATTTTGCTTTCAGTGGTTTTTTAACTGGAAACCGTCTCAAAGAAAACCCTTAAAAAGAAATACAGCATAACCAGAAAAAGCTATAGATAAAATAAGAGTTGGTGTTGAATTGATTGGGACAATTAACGATATATAGCTTGTTAAACCTCTTCCTCGAAAATGATCTTGAAATAAATTGAAGGAATGTTCTCTTTTTTGACTTTGAAATAGATAATAGGATAGTATCCATATGATATTTCATCAACCAAATAATACTCTCCAATTATGGTTAAGGGATTCGACCGAATTACTACAACCTTAAAGGGGCAGTATAATCTATTAATACCCTGTTTAGAAACTATTAAAATGGAGAATCGATCCATAAAGTCATCTTGCATATTGGATTAGTGTTTAATCAGTTTGAAGCACCTAATTTGTGAGTTGTTGAATTGGCTGGTTTGGTGTCATGATTCTTAACTTGGAGTTCATTACACCATTTAACAATTGATTTACCTACGCCAATGGAGAGCTTAAATTCAGGTCTATTTTTAAAATGGGAAGTTCTATCCTTAGTAACCTTGACATATTGGTTGGCATCCAGATCAAACATCAATGTCATTTCGTAGTCTAGACCATCACGAGTAATGGCTTTCATACCGACCTTCTGTGGAATCATTTTGCCATTTCTTTCGGTTAAAATGTAATCCTGTTTGGAACGTATGGTTACGATCATATGACAAGGATTACTTAATATGTGACCCACTAAGTTGTTATGTCTGGGGGCCAATTTTGACCAATTAGTAAAGGAATTGCCAGTCATTTTACCATGAGTATCCAGAATACCCCCAATTCCTTCCCATTCATGGCTTATAGAATCTATAATAATCACCTCGATACCTGCTTTTTCGCATATTTCTATTGCTCCTATATAGGATTCAGGAGAATAAGGTTGGCTCATGCTTAAGACATTATATTCTCCTAAATGAGCATATAAATCTGCACTGTTTGATTCAGTATCTATTATGGCTATTTTAGACCAATCATTGCAAATTCCATATGCAACCAATAAGGCTCCATAGGTTTTTCCTGATCCAGAAGGCCCTTGAATACCTAATCGAATTTTTACTCTTTTTCTTTCTGACTTTCTAAGTTTCATAATGGTAAAATAAAAAGGAGGCTTATGCCTCCTTTAGTTAAATAATTTCTTTGCTTTTAGTGGTTCCAAAGACCTGAGATTCCATTGAAGGTTCATCTTCACGATATTCCCATCTGTGTTCTAAGGTTACTACTTCTCCTGTTTTTTGAATTGTATACTCAAAGGGTTCACAAGGAGTTTTGACAATCCTTCCTGGTAAGTCCTGACCAATTACTGATTTGCATACTTCTTCTGTGAATGTTGAAGAAATAGTCGATTGTTTGGCAGTAGCATAATACCGCCCTGTATCCTCTGATTTTACAAGTTCTACGCCTCCCTGAAGTACAAGTCCAAAGAACTCTTCTCCTTCCGAATTTTCATAGCTTTTAAAGCCTACTATTTTTACCATAGTTGTAATGATTTAATTAATGAATAAATGAATGGGGAGTATCCGAACTTCCCCCTAGATTAGTGGGGGTGGTTTGATTAGGTGGTCGGTTCGTTCAATCTATATTAGATTTCTGTTTAAAATAAATCAGAGCAAGATTGACTCATTAAGAAATCAGGAGATTAATTACTCTTTTAATTAGATTAAATGCAGGCCAAGAATTGTAAGAATTTGATCAAGCTTATTTTCACTCGATATTAACTCTTAGTATCAATACTTAATTTATTCATCAAAAATTGGTATCCATCTGCACTCAAGAACCCTCCAGAGTAATATTTTGTCAGTATATCTCTGGATATTGAGTACCCACTTTCTAACATTTCATTTAAGTGCTGTACAAGCTTTTTTCTTAAACTTTCCCTGGATTTATTAATTAACTCGCTCAAATACTTGTGGTGAGCATCAATTACACCGCCAGTCGAATAGTCTAAATGTAAATCGTTACTTACCATAAATAAACCATTAATTGCCTTTATAATCTCCCTTAATGATTCTTCGCTGCTAGTATCATTTTCCTTGGGTACAATAATACCTTTATGAGTTTCGGACTCCACAAGTTCTAAATTGAACTTTGAATTTTTGGAATTGTAGCCCTTGCGTGTTTTTTGTTCAAAGGTTCCTACTAAGGCTTGAGTGGAGATACTATTAATTCTCTTGAAAAATCTAATTTGTTTGTATTCGGAGATTAGGTATAGGAAAAAATTAACAAAAGCCACCCAGGAAACAATAAATGAGAAAATAAATAAGCCAGCGTTTTTTGTTAGTTCCCAGAAGTCCTGTCTGTGAAGTGTTTCATAAATGCTTAAAAAATCAACTTCATTTAACTGAAATTGTACCGTACTATCAATGTTACCCTCGGATTTAAGCTGATCCTTTAAATATTCCAAGTCCAGAAGTCTTAGAATCTTTTCCGTCTTAACTTGTGATACATTCTTGTTTGCAATTAAATAGCAATAGGAGCCAATGGTAGATATTCTTTCTTCCCCGAAATCGTACTTGTTATTAAAATTAGTAATTCTATAAAAATTCCCAGAAGTTTCTGAAATGTTTCTTATAAGTGAAGGGGTAACATGTGCCATTCCGATGTTTTTATTAGTATCTAATAGACGTGAAGCAGAGCTCATTGGTGCGCCTATCATGGCAAATAGAATTTGAATTGAGTCTCCACTGGATAATTTTTTTAACCCTTCATCAAACGACAAGTACTCTATGTTTGAATAACTAATGAAACTTTTATTTTGATTTTCCCTTTGATACTGTTCTGCAAGCTCATCTAGAAGGTAATTTACAACCTCCCTAGTTCCACTGCCAATAGGGCCAGTGCCAATTCTACTGTTCTTTATGAAACGTAAAGCTTGATTGGAAGAATTGGTGGACAGGATTAACGATCTTTCTGGAGGCCCCTGGCTTTCCTTGAAAACTTCAAAAAATTTGTCTTTCCTATAAAGGATATGCAGTCTTTCCATATATAGTGGGGAAACAACCTCAATTCTCTCCGTTAGTATTACTTTATTTCGAACGTGTTCCTCTTGGACTAAGCCAAAAGAATTATTATCACTGAGAACTTTAAATATATTTTGCGTGCTTCCAGAGGTTGGTTCGTTATGAACTCTCAATTTCAGGTCTATATCTGAACTTCCATCGATGTTATTCTCTGGTTTAAAACTTGATAAGTTAGAATCAAGTACATGGCCTATTGAATGATAGAACCCTTCAGACCTTCCAGAATAAAAATTAACGTATTGCTTAGAATACCTTTCATCTAAGTACGAAAAAATATTTTGTTCATCCAAAAATCCCGCAAGTATCATGTAGATTGTTAAAGCAGGCAAAATGCTTACAGCAATCATCCAAATTCGAATTTTAAATCTGGAATTGTTAATAACCATGAGTATTTCCTTCAAACTCATATTGCTCTGATACTGGACTACCTGCACAAATCTAAACCCTTGAATTCAAAGTCAATGGCAGAAGGTTGTCATTTTAAGACAAAATGAGGGGATACCCTCATTTCGGCGGTAAACTCATCGACCAGTAAGCATCTCTAGACGGATACTGGTCCAACCTATTATGTGATTCTTTAATAATAACAAAAGTCCATACCCCTAAAGGGGTATATGGACTTGGACTTTTGGACTTGTTTAATTATTTGGCTTTTATAGGAGAAGAGGTATTTGTGCGTATTTCCCAAGTGCCTTCCTCCTCCTCAATGAAAAGAACACCTTTAAATTTCTCTCGATAAGTCTTTGCAGTAGTAGATGCATAGTACTGACCTTTCCTAGCTCTGGGATTTCTTACTTTTAAAATTTCAGATAGTAATTCACCGTTTGATAGTCCTCTTTTGGAAATTAACTGTGACCGTAAATTACTGAGATGAAATTCGTCCGAACTAATTGGTTTATCCACTTCAATTGATTCTTTCGATTTAATCCTGAAATTTCCGGATTTTTCATTTTGTTCTAGTGCATAGTAATTTTCCAATTCTTCTCGCCTAAGAAAATTTGCTTTCGTAATGTATAACCTAACTGTGCCTTTTTTCTCCGTAAGTTGAAGTACAGACTTTACTCTTTGCACAAAGCCTCCTCCACCTTGGATATTATCAGAACTTGGTCTGGATGAAGAACCTGTGTATTTGTTATTATGATGAACGATTAAACAAGTTGATTTATTTAACCTCATAGTGCGTTCAATTTCTCTAACGGCTTTTCTCATATCTAATGAACTATTCATGGAATTTCCGTCAAACACATCTCCAAACACATCAATTACAACTATATCATACTGTTTTTGATTCATTAGGAGGTCTAACTTATTGGAAAACTTAGAAGAGTTATCATATAAGCCGTTTTCAAAATGAACATCAAGGTTCTTCAATGAACCAACCTCACTTTTACTGGGTTCAAATTGTGCTTTTAAATTAAAACTAACCTGGTTCTTAATTTCCTCGGTTGTGATGTAAAGTACTTTCCTTTTATTATCATCTGAAATTTTAAACTCCAGAAATTTCTTTTCTCCCGTTGCAATACAGATTGCTAACTGTCTAGCAAATGTCGTTTTGCCTATCCCTGGGCTTGCAGATAATGCTGTAACAAAGCCTTTGGGAATTAGTCTTTCTACAAGGAATGGGATTTCGGTAACTTCCATATTATATAGCTCTAAACCGCTATATGTTCTCAGTTGTTTTTCTATTGAAACCCCCATAACTGATCCTTTTTAGAATTTTCAATCCACTTTTCCAGTTCAGCTTCTTTGAATAGAATTAGTTTACCTGAGGGCTTGTAGAATGGGATTTTCCTTTCAGAAGTTAGTTTATATAAGGTTGATTTTTTTATGCCTAAAAACTCCGCTGCCTTGTCAGAGTTTAAAAATTTAAACGAGTTCATTTTAATTAAGAATTAAATTAACAAATCGTCGTTCTTTGCGCAAATCGACCATGTAAAACTCAGTCTATTTTGAAACGTTATGAAGTACTTAAACTGTGTTGCAGGGTGCTTGACAGGGTCGTTTTCGATACCTTATAGATATAGCCTGAGGTTACGTTGGAGTATTGGGAAAAAATTGAAATCTTTAATTGACACCCTGCAGGGCAATAACAGGGAACTAATGTCGAATCTTTGCAATTATTCTTCTAACTCGACTTGTAGATTGGTTTTCAATGTTGGAATTAAAGGCATTAGGCTTGCTTGGAAGGCCGTCAAATAAAGTTCGGGCCTCTGCTATTTTCCACTTGTTCTTTGCAGGAGATATAAACTCAATATCAATTAACCTATTAATTAAGTATTTGAACTCGTACTGATAACCCAGCCAATTGAGCTTAACCTCCTTCTTATCATTCCAATATTCTAGAAAATGGTTTACGTCGGTAGAAGGATCAATTAATTGTTCCTGTAACAATAGTTCGTGCAGCTTTTTTAGCTCATACGGTTTATACTTGCCAGAACGTTGATATGCTAGATAATTCAATTTTGATCCTTTATTAATTGGTCTTACTAGAGAGTTCTTCTCTCGATGCGCAACAAATTTCTCAAGTCCCTCTTTTAGCTTTAACAAGCTATTTTTTTCTCTTTCCTGAACATAACTGTCTCTAACCTCGGATGAGTCACTAAAAAGCTCCTGAGGGTAAAGATCATACCCCTCACTATTATAAAATTCCTCATTCATCAGATAATCATCACCCGTAAACTTTGGAACACTTGTAATATACTGCGGAAGTCCTTCTATTACGCTGTCAACTCTGTCTATGAGTGCATTTAACTGATTCAAATTGTATTTCGACTCAACATTTAGTAATTTACTGGAAAAGTCTTCCAATCCTGTAACTCCTGTTTTTTTAGTGACAGAATACATTTCAATTAAGTCAAGCTTTCTCTGAAGCTTTTGAATTACATCCATATTGAACTATTCTGGAATAAGGTTTTTCATAATTTCTAGTTGCTGATCATCTTCTATGCTATCAAGATAGGCTTGTGTTGTTGCTTCATTCTTATGACCTAGGAATTCCTTAATTATTGTCGTCGAATGATTGTTCTTTTTCAACGTTGAAGCAAAGCTATGCCTAGCGGTATATGATGTAACTGACACACTTAATCCAAGATTACTAGCAATAACTTTCATATGATTGTTAATCCTTTTTGTTACACCTTGAACCTTGGATTTAATAACTATCTCTGAGTCATTTTCCTTTAGAAACGGGAATAAAAATGCGCTTGCTTTTCTATCTTCATTTCTATGCTTTTCAATAATTAGCTTCAAAGGCTCAATTAGTGAAACAATTATTTTAACCTGATTTGTTCTTGTAGATTTTTTTGTTTTAGCACGAAAAAAAGTAATACTTGAATCATCAATGTCACGGTTTTTTAGTCTACACATGTCAGTGACATTCATACCATTTCCAAAATATATAAAAAGCCATAAATCCCGATATTTTTCTTCTGCTGAACCTTCATTAGGAGCGTAATCTATGATTGTCTTTATCTGATTTAAATTGAGTGCTTTTTTAATGTTTTTTGTAGCAGGAATTTGGTACTTCTTCCTGCCAAAAGGTGAATCTTCTTTTCGCAGATAACCATCTTCAATTGCAGCATTTATTATAGTTCTTAGGCTCCTCATATTTATACCAACAGTAGAGATTGAATTATTCCTTATTTCAATAGCCCACTTTTCGTATTTATCTAAAAGTTCCTTTGATAAATCTGTATAGGCTAAAAAGGTTGAGCCTAAGAAATTACGGAACGAATCTAATCCCCCTTTATAGACTATATATGTGCCTATTCTACCTTCTGCCCTAATTGATTCAATGTGATTTTCATAATAGGTAAATAGATTGCTTTTTAAATCAGGGTTTCTTCCTAGAGCTTTCTTGACCTCCTTAATTGAGAAAACCCTCAAGTCGTTTGCAATTTCTCTCAGTCGAACTTGTAAAGCTTGAAGTTCCTTGTATATCTCATTTTGCCATCTTATTCTAGCTTTTCCTGATTTAAACTTTTCAAAATCTTCAGTAGTTAAGGATATTCCAGGAAAGTAATAATAACGCTTGCCAAGCTTTGTAAAAACAAATGCAAGAGGATGGCAAGATTGTTTCGGTTGTGTTTGTGGAGTTGATTTCTTACCATAATAAGCAACCGATTTTCTTTTTTCAAGTATTAGGGAAACTTTGATTTCTGGCATGGTTCAAATGTATAAAGTACACGTTTTAGTACACGGGTTAAGTAAAAATAAATCTAATTAAGTAGAACTAAACGAAAATACGTTAAGCCACATCCTTTGCTATAGTTGAGATATATCGAGAGTTATACAAAAAAAAGCAAACAAATCAAACCAATAAGTTTATGACTCATAATCAGAGGGTCGCAGGTTCGAGCCCTGCTGGGCCCACTTAAATTGAAAAAGCTGAACTCGTAGAGTTTGGCTTTTTTGATTTAAAGGAATAGGGCAAGAAGTTCACACCGAGTGACGAAGGAATCGAGGTGAGCCCTGCTGGGCCCACCAGTATTTAAAAGGCTTTCAGGGAATGTTCTGAGGGCCTTTTTTGTTTGGTAAACAAAAGTAGGCTGTAATCAACTAACCGTATAGCCTGTCTTTGTCGATTAGAGACGTATTGTAAATCTGGTTGTGACTAGTGTTCTTTCTTAGGTTTATTGTTAAATTTAAACGTAAGATTAGCAGATACTGTATTATATTCTGCGATACTATATGCAAATGCCAACTCTGCCACATGGACTACTTTTAACGCAATCCCGAAAGAGGCTCTAGGATTTATACTTTTAGTTGTTAATGAGACTGGATTTTTAACACTAAACGCCTCTTTAACTATTGGTACGCCAACGACTGGGTCTGTTTCCTCAACTTCAAAACTATAGGTTCCATTAATATTAAACTGAGTTTCGCTGGAATACATGCCTGCCAAAATAAAAAGGGAAAACCATTTTTTATCATATGAGGCTGCCAGGTCACCATAAATTATATTGTCTTTTACAACAATATGTTGGTCGTTTCCATCTAATAATCTATCCAGGTAGTGTTTATATTTTGAAAAATTGTATTGTACACAAACGCTAATATTAAATGGAGAATCTTCACCCAAAAAATACTGACTTAATTGATGCTTTACACCTCCACCAATTTCGAAATGCTTGACGTTGTACACTGTCATAGTTGGAAAGAACCGAAGGTATAACTGAGTATTTGCAGGTAATCCAACGCCTAAAATTAATGAGCTACTTGGAATTGAATTAAAAGGTGAGTTTATTCCGGAAAGTGCAGAAAAGGATTGTTTGTGTTCAATTCCCGTTCGAGATTCTTTAACAGAATAAACTAAGTTTTTCTCTGTACTCCCGCCTAACACGGTTGGAAGTTCAGGGTCACTAGGATTCTCAATGTTCAGATTTTGGGAAAAAGCCACATCGTTGAAATTAAATCTAACTTGAGCAGATTTAAGCAGGGTTACAGAATTCTGTACAGTAAGACTTACGGCAAATGGTTGTAAGACCTTTCCACTCGTTTGCCATAATGAAATTTTATTCAAACTATAAGCATCTAGTTCAGAGCCAATATAGCTGTTAGCGTATTGATTTAAGTTATAAACGAAATCTTGCTCAATTGCCTCACTGTCAAAATCTAAAACTTGAGCGTTTCCTATATTGGGGCATGCAATCAACGTAATAAGAGCCAACTTAAGTAGTTTATTCGAATATTTTAAATCTAACATGCAAACAATTTTACAATAACGTCAAAAATAACGATTGAATTTATTCTGATTGGGTACCATGTTGAATTACTACCTCTTCAATAAAGCAAGAACGAGAGTCTCCTTTGTTTAGATTTGAATAACTATTTTTAGGAAAAACTTGAATGTGGAAATTAGAAGAATGAGTTGAAATACCATTCCCACATCGAACAATGGTTTATAAGGATAAAAATGGAACCGAAAGTAGAAATTAAGGAAACCACAATAAAACGAATTGGTGGGTACTTGCATAGAATAGTTCCGATCGCTGACAAATCAGGAGAGATAATTAGTTATGCTCTAAAACCATTAATGCTTGAATTTAAACCTCGAGATATTATGCAAGTAGCTATCGGATCAGCACTTTTAGCCATTCCTGTTTCTTTAACAGAAGAGGCATGGAACCTTGGTGAGTCACTTCCCTTAATAAATGTTGGTATTATTTCAATTCTGTCCATATTAATGATCTCGGTTTTTGTTTTCTTTAACTTTTACAAAGTCACGTTTAAAGGTTATGTCAAAGAGTTTTTGAAGAGAGTTATTGGAACGTATTTGATCTCTTTGATTGTCGTAGGACTTATTCTCACCATAATTCAAAAATGTCCATGGGAAATAGATGAAATTCTAGCAATAAAAAGAATAATTATTGTTTCATTTCCTGCGGCAATGAGTGGAACACTCAGTGATACACTTAAATAATCAAATTTTAAAACAATTTCAATTTATACAACTCTTTGATTTTCGGCACAAACAGGTTCGACTTTAAGGCAGTTAAG
>CEQS01073795.1_pt1 | contig 38528 bp, 42 predicted proteins | sample 530981 | NCBI WGS metagenome assembly CEQS01 (sample SAMEA2621176, study PRJEB7988) | marine metagenome | biome: marine biome (ENVO:00000447); feature: mesopelagic zone (ENVO:00000213); material: "saline water (ENVO:00002010), including plankton (ENVO:xxxxxxxx)" | depth 800 m
TCATATTCAAAGAACACACAATTTGTATCGAGAATTTTTTGATTGAAAGAATTAAACAAGACTATAGTCGATTGACGTAAAATTTTAAGTTCATCTACTAGTTGTTCAATGGTTCGTTCGTTAGCATTCGAATGGTAAGCCATTATTTCCTGGTCCAACGCATCCGGAATATTCCCTTCTTTCCGGGCAAAAACAATGGCCCGATAGCACCAAATTCGTTCCCAATCAATGAGATGCTGCAATATTTTATGAATGGTCCATTTATCTTTTTCATAAGTTTTTAAGCCAATTCGGTTCAATTGAGCTATGTCTAATTCGTTAATTCGATGTAGACTTAGTTGTAATGCCTCATTAAGTTCTGTGTCTCCGTTCAATTCCAGAACGTACTCTAAAAATTCAGGGTTCTTTTTATTTTCTTGATTTTTCATGTCCAATTATTTTGTAATAAAATGAATTAAATATTCTGTCTGATTGCAGTATATACCTTATTTCATGGTCCATCATCGTGGTTCAATAGCATGGGTTAACCATGCTGATGGATTGCAACACTATCTTCAAATGCTGTTTAAGTAATACGAATGAAATGGTAAAATGAAATCTAGTTCGGGTAGAATTACCCAAACAAAATAATTAGCCTAAAGGGGGAGTGGCTAATTACTATGCTACTATGTATTTAAGAATCACTCTCAAAATTGGAATCATTTATACGACGTGAAAGTATGCAATTTATTTATTGCTTGGTGTCGTTTTTTATTTCCCTTTTGTATTCTTCTTTGTAACCACCCTGTTCATTAAATTTACTTTCAAATTGCCGATAATTTATGTTCCCTTTAAATTCATTTGAAAAGGTACTGTCAATTTTTAGTCTAAGAGTAGTCGAATAATTTCCGTGATAAATCATTGTCGCTGAAAGTGCAATTTCATTTGGTGGGAGAATAAATGTTCCTACTCCGTTTCCACACGCATACATCCATTTTTTTTCTATTGGTCGCCAATTTCCAGTTGAGTCTTTGGCTTCGGTTATTAGTGGTACAAAGCTTCCGTAAGCGATGGTAATTGTGTCGTCTTCCATGTTTTCAATTAGAACAGGGTATGCTTCAAAGAAAGGTTCATCCCAATTGACGTGAATGTCATCATTCTTAACTCTCTGTGTTGTATCAATGGTGATTGAGATTTTTGCCTCATGCCACGATATATGATTATGCAGAGCCATCCAATTAATGTAGTATGGATACATTTTATGTTCGGTCAGTATTTTGCTATATGCAGTTGTGTCACTCGGGTCAAACTTGTTAGCAGCTGGTGGAGGAGGAGGGGCAATCGGGTAATATTTTAGCCTGTAGTCAGGGTAGATTGTGTCTTTCCATTTTCCTATGTACAATAATTCATGGTTAGCAGTGGAAAGCCAGGCAGCTTTCCTTTTCGAGGTCTTAAAGTTAAATGTATCAATGATTACAGGAAATTTTAGTTCTTCCTTCTGAACAGAAATTGGTTTTTCGTTCCTTTCCATCCTACAACTAATCAGAATAGCGAAAAGTCCAATAATTGATATGTTGAATAAGTGGCTCAGTTATTTTTTCTGTTTTAAATATTCAATTGCTTTGTTCAACACCGGGTCATTTCCATCTATATAATCGTTTAACGTTCTACGAACGATTATATCCGGTTGAATGCCATAACCTACAAATTCTCTGCCATCGGGATAGGTATCCTTTTTGGTACAAACCCTTGCTGAGCCTCCTCCCGGTAGATCAAACTGCATGGGTTGTCCGGTACTCCCAAAGGTAGGTTCTCCAATTTTTACCATGTGATCTTGATTATCAGCATATATTAGAAAGTCTTCTGCCGCAGATGCTGTGTAATGTCCGATTAACAAAACCGTTGGAACCACAATACGCTGGATCTTTTCTGAGATTGTATCTGCTTCGTACTCAAAGTCATAATAGTACTTGTCTCTGTACGAGAGAAAACTCTGCTTTTCCCAATTATTACCTGTTGTATCCTTTGCCTCTGTCCATTCACCCCAAGCTTTGTAGGAAGGAATGTGCAGTCTGCTTCTCATTTTTATACCGTACAGGATTGTATCGTTGGTGAGGTATTTAAGTATATCCATTCCAATAAATGTATTACCACCACCGTTGTTTCTCAGGTCAATGACCAACGATTTTGCTTTGTATAACTCGGGCAATTTTTCAATGAATAATGTATCAATTTTAGGGTCGCTGAACGAATTAAGGGAAACATATGCAATGTTTTTGCCAACCCATTTAAAATCCAGGAGTGTTGGGCTTTGTTCAAAAGGTGGATAAACTTCTTTTTCCGTTGTCTTTGTGTGAGTAAGAGTCAAGGCTTTTATTTTACCATTGGGAAGTTTCAACTCAACGTCATATTTTTTTCCTGATGGAGCTCTGAAGAGGTTTCTAACAGCCCAGTCGTCAAGGGCATGATCTGTAGAAGATGAAATGTAGGGCTTCACATATTGGTCCAGGTAGGTTGCAGTGTTTAGCCCGTTTACTTTAGTAATTTCAGTGCCAATCGGGATTTCGTCTTTTTTACTCAGGTTGGTTCGTGTCACTATCGCTTTTCCTTCAATGTTGCTCAAGAAAAGTCTGTATTCTCCGAAATTGGTATTTAGGAGAGAATTCCATATTGTATCAGGCTCATAAACGTTGGTGTGTCCATCTTTAAGCATTGCACAAAATTTTTGAAGCAAACGGTAGTATTCATAATCATCCCTGGTTTCCTGCACTTCAGTAATTAGCCTCTTGTATTCTTCATTCCAACTATCTCTGTCTATTTTGTCGAGGTAAATAAAATTGTAATTGACTTCTTGCCAAAATTTTGATAGGCCATATACTTTTTCTGTCTTGGTTAAGGTGTTCGGCATTTGCGCCAATAATTCATTAATAAAAAGTACCAGCGATAATAAAAGCGCTATTCTCATAGTTTTAGTTTTAAAACTGACCACAACAATCCTGTTTTTATTTGCATTGTTGTACATCTTCTATTTTGTTATTCCATTTTGAGTTTTGCAGGAAGGAGCGTAAAGACAATACCAAAATTGCTAAAGCACTTAAGTTCCGACTTTTGTTAAGTTATCAAATTTACGCCATCGCTAAGATTACCGGAAATGCTATTTACTGTTGCTTAAATGCCGTTTACTGAAGTTGCCTTATTGTTTTTCAGGCTTCAGTATAAATCGGGATACAATGAAACACGTGACGAGCCAGCCAATTATTAAGTTCGCTCCCACTCCTATGGCATAAGTAGCTGGTAAGGCCCACCAATTCAGTAACTGTCCATAGGTTGCAACCCAGGTGATTAAGCCAACTATACCTACAAACAACATTCGTGTTTGTATGTTGTGATTTTTGGTCAACAACAGCAATACGACAAGTAGAACACCAACGAAAAACTGGGTGATTATTTCTCCTACAAAGTAGCTGGTATAATCCGTTCTTAAGGGTTGGGTTACAATCCAGGAAAATGTGGCATTTGTAGTGTATGTACTTATTTTATGATTGAAGGTTGAATCAAAATCATTAGTGGTTAGTGCGTTGGGCTGCAGCTTAATGAGGTTGGAGGGCTCATTAGCAATGTCTCCCGATTGTACTGTAATTTTTTGAGTTGTTGGGATTCCCCAGGGAAGCATTTGAGTAATCCCACTCCATAGAAAAAGAAGCACCGTGAATACAAGTGAAGCCAATAGATATTTTTTCATTTTTTGTTTTCTTTAGCGAGATAAGCTTCTAAACCATTGAGTTTTTTCTGCCAAAACTTTTCCACTCTGGTAAGGTAATCTCCCACTTCTTTCAATGCTTCTAATTGAACAACGCAGTTTCGTTGTCTGCCATCTGCACGGTCGGGCTCAATATTAAGAAGGTTGGCATTTTGCAATACCTTCACATGCTTTGCTATTGCTGGTCTTGACATATTGAAATTCTCAGCTATTTGGCCAATGCTACTTTGTTCTTCAACAAGCATTAGTAATATTTCCCGTCTTGTTGGGTCTGCTATGGCTTTAAATACATCACCCATTTTTCTCGAGATAATTTTGTAAAAGAGTTGGAAGTATTTTGGTTTTCCAACCATTGGATAAGATTTTCTGTACGATAATCCTGTTCAGAAGGCCTTCAAACCCGCTGTGCTCAAAATAGAGTATTGTATTACTTCCTGATTTTTTGAGCCTAAAGCTAACCTTGGTTTGTTTTAACGAACCACCGCTCCAACAGAAGGATAGCAATTCGTTTTCAATAACCTCCAACACTTCGCAGTCTATGATTCCGTTAAACCCCGGAAAAGATTTGGTTTTAAACTGAAATTTATGGCCAACTATGGGTTCAATGTCACAGGGCATTAACCACTCGCTCATGGCGTTTTTATCGCTTAGGGCTTTCCATACTTCGGCAATTGGAAAGTTGTATTCAATTTTAAACTTAATGGTGTTTTTCATATTATATAAAACCTTTTGGTTTCGCAAAAATATGAAACCTTCTGGTTTTATACTTAGAACTAGGGCATTTTTAGAGAATGATATTTTTAGTTGATGGATAAAGTTTGAGCTAGAATTTCGTTACTGTAAAGTATGAAGCTGTTATGAATTTTTCGTCCTTTCAAATTTACACTATCGCTAGTACCTGGCTGGCCGGACGGGCAGGTTACATTGTGGCAAATGTTTCATTTCCTTCTTTCCTTAAAAGTGTAAACCGCGTACCAATAATTTACTAATTCCCCGTCCTCTGTCTTTGTAGTATTTAACCAACGCCCTTGTTCGTCAAACTGCCTGGTTATTTTAGTTGCCGAGATATGATTATAAATTAAACCCCAATAGAGATATACAGTCTTAACTTCTTTAATACCACCCATATAGTTTTCCAGGTATTCAAATACGGTTTTCGTTCTGAGTTGGGATTTCATTGGTCTGAATTGCGACGTATCGCAATACTTAAATGATTGAGTGATTCTGTCTAATGAATCGTATTGATGTTCCCAATGAAAAACAAACTCGACCATGTCATTGCGGAAGCTTTTATCATAAATAAGCTTCCCCATGGAGTCATACCTCTTTACGGATTTTACATGTTTGGTACCACTGGCGTCAATTGAAATAAGCCTGGTAGTTTTTTTATATTCATTGTATTCAGTTTCAGTTCCTCGAGTAAAAACACCCCTTTCATAGTAGGATTCAAGCTTTTTATGTAGTGTAGTATCCTGGTAAGTGTATTTGGCTTCATAAACTTTCTCTTTTCCGCTCCCTTTGCCCGAATAATGGATTTCAGATATCTTCTTGCCTTCGCTGTCCATTAGAGAAACGTATGTAGAAGTGCGGGTGCTGTCTGTAATCCAACCTACATATACTGTGCTGTCCTTAAAATAGGTATGGGTGCTACGAAAAAGAACTCTATTCTTTGTGTCAATCCCTTTTCTGGATACTTGTCTGTTTAAAGCATCATATTTTAGCGTTATAACATAATTTAGAGCACTATCATCATTCAATACCGTTGTTCGTATATTGTTTCCTTTTTGATCATACTGAAAAAAACTCCAGGCATACAAAGTGCCACTTAGATTATAGTCCTTTTCCTCCAGCAAGCGCCCGTTGTCATCAAAGCGTTCAAAAAAAGTAAGTTGAGGAATCGAAATTTCATTTCTTGTTGGTGTCAATTTATACTTTGATTTTGTTACCACCAACTGAACTATACTATCATTGTCTAAATAGATTCCATTTACAACTTGGCCTAAAGCGGTTAACCATGTACAGGTTAAAAATAGTATGGCGTATAGTTTACCCAAGTTATGTTTGCTAACGCCCCACAGCCATGAGTGATAGGCCTTTTGTTGTAAACTCTTCGGTTCTCGGGTTTGTGTTCTTAAAATTCATCCGTTTCAAATTTACGCAACTCAGACTACTGTGCCTACCGGCAGGCAGGTTTCTTATTTGGCAGATGTTAGGCATTGGCGTTAATTCGTTCCTGATCTTTTTTCCAAAGGCTTACCTTTTCAAAAATTCGGTTAACAATATCAGAATCATCTTCTTTTGTAAAATCATCCCAATGACAGGTCGGAGCGAACCAAATCCAAATAAGATTCAAGTCAGGGAAATCTTGTTTCTTAATATTATCAATTTCGTTCTTTAGTTTATCGGTAAATTCTTCTGCAGAGAGCATTTCACCTGAGTAGCCATCAGAGTATTTTGAAACGATTTTTAGCGCGTCGTTTAGGTCGTCTATCAGTCCAGTAATATCCCAAGATCTCTAATATTCCTCTTTTGTGGAAGGAGTTTTCTTTTTTCGTCTGAATATCTGACTGAGCAGGGTTTTCATGTAGCTTGTGCCTAATGTTGAGTATATGCTAAGTAGGCGATTGCGGGCTTCAAACTTGTCATACCGATACGATTTTGAAGCGAGCTACAACAACTGAATTTACTACTATTACTCCTATTTTGTATATACATTGTTGTACAACGTTTATTTCATCATATAAATATTGTTACTTCCGAATTAACAGCTTCTCCTTTAACTTTTGCCGGGACCCATTTTGGCATTTCTTCAAGCATTGTCTTAACTGATTCAGTATAGTTTCTTTCACGTCCGTAATCAATAACTATATCTATTAATTTACCTTCTTTAGAAACAACAAACTCTAATGTGATATCCGTTTGTTTTTCACCAGGCAAAATATCCTTTAAAGCATCCCTTATATATTTTTTAACCGAATTTCTTCCAGCCTGGAACGTTGGATATTGAAATGACTTGAAATGGTTTTCTTCATAATCTTTTGCCCACATTGAATCAAGTGAGAATACAGAAACGGGAACAACTAAATTGTATTCATCGGGTACTTGGTGTTCAAAGTTTTTTTGTGAAATGCTTTGATCCGATATCGATTTGATAACATACCTTCTATCCACTTTTCCCAGGATCTTTATTTCATATTCTAATGCAACATTTTCAAATGTTAGAGGTGTCCATGGATATAATATCCCTGGCTTTATTTTATCAGTTGTCCATACTTCAACTTCTACTTGATTTCCGTGTTTAATAATTGATTTTTGGCAATTGTAACCTAAAATTTCTTTGAATTCCTGGGTGGTTGTGATTGAAGTATCTCCGTAATTACTGGATAAAGCAAGATCTATTAATTCTTCCGAAGTGTAATAAATGAAGTAACAGTCCTTGAATCTTCGATTTAGTTTAAAGTCATCTATTAAACCCAGTATTTCATTTTGCTTCTTGTCATATATGTAGGTTTTTTTTGCTGTTAAGGCGTACTCCTCATTTATCCTTACGTTATTTTGATCAAACACAACTTCCAGGTCCCAACCCGATGTTGTTCCTTCTCCCGAAATGGAGTAAATAAGACGACCTTGGGTTATCTGAACAGAAGTATCTTTTACAGTTGATCCCTGATTGTTACAACTAGCATGGGACAATGGGATTAATAATATTAGTAGTTTTTTCATTTTTAATGTGCACAACGTTTTGGCTAAACTGGGTTTTAATGTAGTTTAGGTATTATTTGCAGTAGTTTCTACTTTTTTTCTTTACGCAAAATTTTCTCCATTTTACGACCTCTTGCCAATTCATCAATCAGCTTTTCCATACGTCTACATTGTTTATACAATTCAAATTCATCCTCTATTTCTTCAATTCGATAACCGCAAACGACCCCTTTAATCAAGTGTGCGTTAGGATGTATTTTAGCTTTCTGAAAAAATGTTCTAAAAGTTACTTTCTCTTGAATAAGTGCTTGCAATTCATCTTTATCAAAACCAGTGAACCATTCTATAACTTGGTTGAGTTCTTCTTTTGTTCTACCATTCTTTTCCAACCTATTCAGGTATAGTGGATAAATGGATGCAAATACCATATTGGCAACTTTTTCATTTTTTTCGACTGTAACTTTCATTTTTACTTGATTTTGAATTGATCGGTGCTAACCCTAGCTAAGACAATTGCTAAAGGGTTTAACTTCGAGTTTATTTAATTGCTTCGTTCGAGGTATTTCATTTCAAATTTAGCAGAAAGTAGCATGCGCCAACTAACAGTTGTTATAGCCAGTTTTATCTCATTTTTAATTTCAAAGTCAGGTTCGCTACCTCTCCTTTCAAATTTACGCCAAACTCCTTTCTTCGCACTGGCTGGCCCATAAAAGCACTGCTTTTATGCCCTCATTTGGCTGCTGTTAGCCAATGTGCCTATTCAATTATCATTTCGCGGTGTTCTGTTCAACCAACAGTTTTTAGGCAAAAAGCCAGTAAAAAAAAGCTAATAATAAAAAGTTCGTATCGTTTCATTCCGTTCTTGGTTAGGTTGCTACTAACGGTTTCGTGTATGAGCAGAAGCGGATTTCAAGGCTTTCCGCCTGTCAGGCCTTAACAAAGTTAATTAAATGTACTGACCTTGAATTTATCACTTCACCCGCTATTGATTATACACATTGTCGTATGCCGCCTTTTCTTTCGTGCGTTAGGGCAGTTATACTCTTTGGCAGGTTTTGGGTTCTGTGTCTGACTTGTTCGACCTGCCAATGTGTATGGCTGCGAAGGGATGATACTGCCCATCTTTTTTTACCTAAAAATAATAACTAAAAAGTCTGAAAAAATAAAAACTTAAATAGAGTAATGCCAAGCCGCTTATAATCTGGATGCTTTTTCGTAACCAAGTCAATTTGGCAAGATTTGAAACAGTGCTCGCAAAAAGTCCGACAACTAAAAAAGGCAAACCTCTCCCGATGCCAAACATAAACGCTAAAACTAATCCGTATAAAATGCTTGCTTCGGCTGCTGCTACAGATAATAATAGTAGTAAAGGGGCTGCGGATGTTCCTAAACTGAAAATGAAACCATAAACAAAAGAACCACCCATTCCTGGTCTGCGAAGAGCCTCAAGTTGTCGCACACGTAAATAAGGTCCGTAAAAAGCAATACCTGCTGCAATGAGTGATACAATGCCCATTACCAAAGCCCAATACTTCCCGAATGTTTCAGTCAGAAAAGTCCCTATATATCCTGCAATTGCTCCTAAAATTGTGAGGCAGAGAATAATTCCAAAAAAAAATGAAAAGGTAATGGAAGAACCCGATTTTGATTCCCGTACTTCATTACTCCCAACATAACCTGCAAATCCAAATCCGACAGGTAACGTGCAAGGACAAACACCACTTGAGATTATACCTACCAACAGTGCGATGCCTAAACTTAAAATTGAGTCTTCCTGAAATGTGGTCGAGAATTGGTTTAAAAATTCCTCTAAATTCATTCGGTTAATTCTTTTGGTTTACCTGCTTTGTAGCTCAACTTATTAATAGCATTTTTCAATTGTTCGGCCGTAACTTTTTGAATGTCATACCTTACTTTAGCATTCTTTTCTTGCAGGCTTACAATTACCTCCACAACTCCATCCATACTTGACAAGGTCGTTTTAACATTCGCAACGCAAGACATACAACTCATTCCGTCAATAGGTATTTCAATAAGCTTGACCTCTCCTTCATTTAAACCTGTTTGATTATTTTGAGAATTGCTTCCTGAACAGGCAAAAAAGAATGTTTGAAATATTAATAAAATGACAAATAATATTCTTCTACTCATCTGACTAAATTTAATCTTTGGGTTTATATCCTGATTTTGTCAAAATTGCTTTGAGCTTATTTTCATTTGTTTTGTTCGGGTTAAATTTTATATCCACTATTTTTCTCATTGCCTTTGTTTTCACATTTTCCACACCTTTTTCTTCCTTTAAAATGTCGGTAATTTTTTCTGCACACCCTTGGCAAACCATATTTTCAATGGTTAATGATATTTCTTTCATACTTTCGTTTTGCCTGTTTATAAATTCATAAACTTTTTCAATTTCCTGCATTTTGTCTGTTAGTTCGTATAAGCCCAAATCAGGAAATTGCTTTTTAATTATTGCTATTTTTTCTTCTTGACCACAGTTGCCCGGACAGGCTTCTAATGCCTCTGATATTTTCAATGCCAAAGTTTTACGGAAAACCTCATCTAATAGAAGGAACTGGGTTTTCTCAAATCCTTTATTTATAGCTTTAAATTGATTTAATATTTGAGAAGGGTCATCGCTTTGGTCAAGCATTTTTATCACTCCTTCAACCTGACCTTTAATGCTATTTAGCCGGTCTTTAAGGTCTTTTGTTAAATCTCTTGGCAACATAACTTATTCAATTAAAACCACCCAACTTCCTTTGATTAGAAATTGGGTGGTTTGGTTCAAAAATCAAATGTCTTTACCAATGCCTGCTGCTGCTAATTCTTCTTTACTTACACCTCTGTTTTGACAGCAGGAAAGTAATTTTTCATTAACAGCTACTGCTGGCAGCGAATTAATGTTATATTTTTTCATTTTGTCAACACAGACTTTGTCATCACATTGTTCCACAAGATTATAGACAGTAACTTCGCAAGAGTCGCAAGCCATTTCTTTTACTGTTTTTACTACTGGTTCACATACTGGACATCTGGCTGTAAATATTTCAATCTGTCTTTTCATTGTATTACGTTTTTAATGATTAAAATTAACTACGCTACAAAGGTGAGACTGGTCAGGGGGTGGTCTCCAAATTTTTTCGTCCTTTTTTTCAGTCCGTTGGCGTCAGCAAAAATTCAGGCTCTTTTGGCTGCGAGCTTTCGCTCGTGCGTCAAGGTAGCCAAATGTGCCTGAATGTGGGTGGGATTCTGTATGGCATACAACGGCTGGAGTAAGATGTCGTGGCTGACGTCGGGAAGCTATGCATTTTACTCATTGTTATCGGTTTTTTCTTTTTAGTTATTCATTATTAATCTCTATTACTCCTAAGCTAAATTAGTTTATTTCATTTCTTAACTCAAGTCAATGATATTAGATTGGTTAAAGGACAATTTTGCTGATATAAAAAAGTAAAGATTATGAAAGCTATTGAGTGTTTAAAATACGGAGGTTCAGAAAACTTAGTGTTAACAGAAGTCGGAAAGCCCTCACCAAAGGACAATGAAATTCTCATTAAGATTCACGCTACGTCTGTCACAACGAGTGATGTACTTATTCGCAGAATGAACGAATCACCTATTCCAAAGTTCATCCTTCAGTGTGTATTCGGTTTTGGAAAACCAAGAAACCCGATTTTGGGTATGGTATCATCTGGTATTGTAGAGAGTATGGGTAAAACTGTGTCTTCATTTAATATTGGTGATGAAGTTTTTGCATATGGTTCGGTTTCACCAACAAAGCGTCATTTTGGTTCTTATGCTGAATATATATGCCTGCCTGAAGATTGGCACATTGCCCTTAAGCCCAAGAATATCAGCCATAAAGAGGCAGCAGCCATCCCGTATGGTGGATTACTCGCCTCACATTTGTTGCATAAGGCTGTCATAAATAAGGGGGATAAGGTTTTAATTTATGGAGCTTCAGGTAGCATTGGGAGCATGGCGATACAATTGGCAAAGAATGCAGGAGCCATTGTCACAAGCGTTTGCAGTGGAAGGAACTTTGAATTAGTAAAGTCTTTGGGTAGTGATTTTGTGATTGATTATATGACAGAAGACGCTGAATCACATTTAGAGACTTACAAATATGTAATAGACGCTGTTGGAAACTCTAAAACCTCAACACTTAAAGAGAAAAGCAAAAAAGCTCTTTTGCCAAAGGGTAAATACATTTCAATTGATCACGGAATTCCGTTAACTCCTAAAGAGGCTTTTCTCAATTTAAAATCATTGGCTGAACAAGAGAAGATTAAGCCTGTAATAGACAGAATTTATCCTTTAGAAAAAATGCCGGAAGCTCACACTTATGTTGAGAAAGGGCATAAAAGAGGCAATGTTGTTATAACTATTTAGCTATTCATCAGAGGATATGGCAATTCGCTTTCTAATGCGACTTAAAGATTCGGGTTTTACACCAATATAACTGGCGATATGATATTGAGGAATTCGCTGCAATAAGCTAGGTCTTGATTTTAGCAGCTTAAGATATCGCTGTTCGGGTGAGTCTATATAATAAGAAGCTAACGCTTCTTTTTGTTCAGCAAAAGCTACTTCCATTATTGCTCGAGAAATTGTTTCGAACCTCGGGAAGTGTTTGAAAAGATCTTGAGCTTGTTGTTCATTGCCCACAACAACAATGGTGTCTTCAATACAAACCCAATTGTGTGTTGCTGAACTTTTAGGAGATAAACTATTTAGTGAGATAGCCCATTGTTCCTCAGAAAAGAAATTCGTAGTCTTTTCTTCTCCATCAGATAGAATGTATTCTCGTATACAGCCTCCAAGTACGAAATATGTGTTTGCCGAAATCTGTCCTTCTTTTAATAAATACTCTCCCTTTTTCAATGCTTTAGTTTGCATGCTGGTGATAATCGCTTCAGACTCTTCAATTGAAAGAGGCGATATTTTGGAGAAGTAATTAATGAACTTTTCGTGCATTAAGGTCTTGTTTTAATTATCGATAACGGTTTTGTATATGAAAAGTAGCGGATTTTTACGCACTAATTTTTGGTTAAATTACTGACATTAAATTTATAAAATTCATTTCGATTAAGCAACTAAACCACTATTTTTTATATACGTTGTTGTATGCAGTTTTATTTTTCTTTGTATCTGTCTGCTTGGTCAAATAAGGTCAAATCTTTATAACCTGCCTTAATCTTTGCAGAGTGAATTTCATCTTTTTTTATAAAATAGGAATCTCCTTTTTTCAATTTATGAATTTCTCCACTTATCGTTATTTCCATTTCTCCATCTAGTACTACTCCCCATTGTGCATTGTGCGAATGTGGTGCAACTTCAGTGTCATTCTCAAATTCCATAAAAATAAATTGTTGTTCTCCAGCTTGAATAAGTCGTGAACTTACGCCTTCTAAAGGAATTTGCGCTTCTGGAAACTTTGAAATCAATTTGTTTGTATTTATCATAATAGCATATTTTAATATCTAGAATTATCGATATATTTAGTTAAAAAAATTATTTTAAGTATTCAATATAGTCCTTTATTATTTTTTCATTTCGTTTGAAATAAGTCCATTTCCCTTTTCGTGTAGAAATAAGCAACTCACATTTTTCCATACTATTTAAATATGTAGAAATTGTAGATTGTGACATTTCAGTTTTCTTTTGTATAAATGTTCCACAAACACCAAAGTCAAAATGTCCAAGAGTTGGGTGAGGTGGGAAGTTTTCATCAGGTTCTTTTAACCATTCCAATATTTTCAAACGAGTTCGATTGGTTAATGACTTACTAACTTCTATAAATTGTTTTTCATTCACAATGCAAACATATTGATAGTTTTCGATTTGTCAAAGTGTTTATCGTTCAAATCGCATACAACGCCCCGCAGCTAAAACAAGTGCGGGCAAAGCAATTTTGGGCGCGCTGACAAAATTTCCATTTCTATTGCTTTTTGATAGAGCGCGTGGGAACCAACCACCAAAAGCATACGAGCCGTACACTTAGGTTTAACAATATCGTTTATTCGAGGCATATCGTTTCAAATTTACACAACTGCTAGCATTTGCCTTTTAGCCGTTGTTAGGCTACGTTTTTTCTTCCAAGTTTAGCAATCAATTCGAGCTCGGATTTCTTTTCTTCAAGTTCTTCTTCAATATCGTAATCATCTTGAAGTCCAAGCCAAAACTTAGCGGAATTTCCAAAGTATCTACTTAAACGAACAGCTGTGTCTGCCGTAATTCTTCGGTTTCCTTTGATAATCTCTGAAATTCGAGTTTGAGGAATTTTGCAATCCTTTGAAAGTCTATAAGCAGAAACTTCCATAGGCTCTAGAAACTCATGAAGTAAAATTTCTCCTGGGTGAATATTAGGTAGCTTTTCCATCTTTCAATATTTAATGATAATCAACTATTTCAACTTCTTTGGAGTTTCCATTTTGCCAAATGAAAATGATTCTCCATTGCTTATAAATTCTAATGCTGTAAAATCCATCCAAGTTTCCGCCGAGTTTTTCCAATCGATTTGAAGGAGGAATTCGAAGATCTTTAATGTCGGTTGAGTTATTCAACATTCTCAGTTTTCTCCGACCGACAGTTTGAATTTCAAGCGGCAGTTTCTTAACTCGAATTCCGTCCCAAATTTTCTCGGTTTCTTTGGAACCAAAGGATAAAATCATACACTTTAACGTTACTAACGTCAAAAGTAAGTAAAATGTTTGGGTTTTGGGTAGAAATGTAGCCTAACGGTCTGGCTATGAAATGTAGCCAAAACATTTTATCGTAGCCAACCCTTGGTTATGTTTTATAGCTCTTGTTGGCAAATCGTTCATTTATTAAATTTTATTAGTTGTATGAAAGTGATAAATTTTCCATTTATCCTCTTCAAGTTTTAAAACCATCGTTTCAATTGCACTAATTTTCATTTCTAAACCATTTGATATTCCTTTAAATTCAGTCTGATAGGTTGCAATAGCTAGGTCTTTAGATTCGGTTATATTTAATCCATCTAAGCGGAAATTTTCTCCTTGCCAATCATTTTTCTTCATAAATGAAAGGAAGTCCGTTTTCTTTTGAGTAATGCAGTTATCTGTGAAATATGAGAAATCGTTCGAAAGAAGTTCTTCAACCACCTTCCAACGTTTAGAGTTAAAAGCGTTATAGAAATCAGCTAGTTTATTCTGAATAGAGATTTTGTTACTCATGAATTTTAATGTTTGTCAACGCCCCACGGCTAAGGCAAGTGCGGGGTAAATGCTTTTGGGTGCGATGGCCAAACATTCATTCCTATTGCGCTTCTTGTGTTGCGCGTGGGAACCAAAACACTTGCTGACTATTGTACTCACTTCGGGTCTCGGGTTCATGTTTATTAGATTTCTATCGTTTCAAATTTACAACAAGCCGCCCTATTTGCTTTGTGGCTGCTGTTATACTCTTTTGCCATTTAATCTATCTATAAAGACTTGAGGAATTTCCTAACGATTTCTTCTTCTAAGTCGTTATTAATTATTTTTTTTAGTGGTGATTGAGCCGAATAGACATGAACAAAAAGACCCCATTCTAAATTAGAATTTAAAGGTACTTTTCTCTTCTTGAAATTTGGCCAGCACCCTAATTCTTCATAACCACCTCCTTTTAAATTTCCGGCACCTTCGCACAATTGAATTCTAACTTTTTCTTCGATACCTTCAATCTGATCAATTTTCAAAATATAGAGGTGGTTTTGAAATTTTCTACGTTTTTGAATGATTAATTTCTCGGCTAATTTTCCTAATACGAAAAAGGATCTTTCACATGAATCTAAGGGTAAACATTCCATTTCATGAATTGAAAAAATTGAGTCTGTTTCTTGGCCTTGAGATAAAAAAGAGAATGATGTAAGAAAGAGTGTTATGGGAATTAAACTTTTAATAAAAATTGGATAGTTTTTCACAGGTTTCGATTTAGGATTCCGATTGAGGCAATTGAGTATAACGTTCTGTGGCCATGAGAAGTAGGCTTTTCGAGGCACAAACTTCGGTACTAGGGATTGGGTTATTAATTTTCATTCGTTTCAAATTTACAACAGACCTGCCTATTTCTTATTTGGCCGCTGTTATATGCTTTGCATTTATTGATTTTCTTTTCAAACCCGTACCAATGTGCTCTGGACACAAAGTTCCAGCTGTCAAGGATTCAAGATAAGCTCGGTCCTTAGCGTTTTCCACTTCCAAATATTTGAATTTGTGCGTACCTCTTAACTTTATGCTATTAGGTTGCATATACAGCTTGGAGAAAGAAGATTGATTTCTAACATGATTCAATAGTCGTTGATTTAGTCCGTTTTTACCGCCATTAGTTCTTCCAACATGTAATACTTCATCGGTTGGACTATAAACAATATAAACTCCTTGCTCAGTGCTTACAGTAATTTTACCAGTCGTTGGAAAAATATTTTCCTTAGAGTTAACCAAGGTTTCGTATAACTCCTGAATTTCCTTTCGCTTTTTCATCTCAATAAATTAAGTTTCGACCGTATCGATAAATTTCCACAGACCCAATTGAATTATCTCTTCAAGGTTTTGCAAGTAGGCTTCTCTAACTTCGATTCTAGTAGTAATATCTTTATCATGAATCGTATCGCGAACGTACCAACCAAATTCATCCGTATGTTCAGGAAATAAAATTTGGCTGGGGGCAGTTGTCATGGATTTATGTGTAAAATCATTTCTAATAGAGTAGAGATAGTTCTTTATTTCTTGAGAGCCATGAAATTGAAAGTTAAGATTGTCTGGGTAGTTTGTACAATAGCTTAGTCTAATATTTGCCTTTAATAAGTTGAATTCGTTTTCTGAAATTAATTCATTGAAAAAGTTCATAAATGAATTTCGAACTCCATAAATTTTTTGATAGCCTTTGAATAATTGTTTGGAAACTTCTATTGGGTCTTCAGAGCATATTGAATAAAGAATTAAATCCCGTTCATTCTTACATTTCTTTGCGACTAGCCACTGGTCAAAACTAATGTAGTGCTTTTGCTGACCTAAATTATCGGCACAAGTAAGTAGAAGGTATTCCGATAACGGCGGAATTAAATATTTACTTTCAAAAGAGTCACTTTCCCTTGGCAACAGACTATTGGCGAGCCGAATTCTTTCATTAGTGCGAAAAATTTTTCCAGGAGTTGAGTATTTTCTTGGGTCGGTTTTAAATATTTCTTTAGAATTCCAACTTTCGTCAAACCTTTCACAAATGACTTTGACTTTTGAATCTAATTTATCAAATTCGACGAATTTATAGAGAGATTCATCATACAGCCTCTGTATGGCTTTTTTATGGTTTTGGTAAGTACTCAATTGATAAGTAAGTTTCGTGGCATTGCATATAACGCCCCGTGGCCATGAGAAGTAGGCTAGAAGCAGTAAGTGGTGCGTAGGCCAAATATTCATTCCTATTGCGTTTTGCTTGTCGTGCGCAGGAACCAACACACTTACTGCCCGTGGCAGACTCTTCGGAACTCGGGTATGGGTTATTAAATTTCAATTGTTTCAAATTTAGCACAAACTGCCTATTTCTTATGTGGCCACTGTTAGTATGCGTAATTATTCCTTTTTTAAATCAATTATTTCTTCAAGAACTTTTTCAGGTGTTCCTCTGATATACTTGACATCAGGGACAATTATTTCACTTGATATTTCGACACCTTTTTTGTATGTTTTCTCTTCTTTATTTGATGTTCCTTCATTTAGGATTGTTGTCCAAACACCGTCTTTTAAACCCTTTTTCCAATTTCCACGATATCTAGATGTTTGTGTTTCAAAATACCCATCTTCCAATCCATTTAATTCTCCTTTAACATAGGTTCTTTTTGATTTCAATGCACCTGATGGAAAATAGAACAGTTGTTGTCCATGAGCAATTCCTTTCACGTAGTCCATTTCTTCAATTAAACCACCATTCTCGTCAAATTTTAGCACGCGTCCATGTATTAACCCATTTTGGTATGGAACTAATTTTTTTAATTGTCCATTTTCATGATAGTACTGCCATGTTCCCATCTTCTTCAGGTTATCGTGAATTAAAGGATAGTTCCAATGGCCTACATAGGAACGAGTTCCATTAGAATGAAAGTCGTACCATTTAATAGACTTTTCTATGAAGGCGTGTATTTCTTTTAAAGTATCACCTTCAATAAGTACTTTAGTATGATTTGAGAACTTATATGCATTTTCTAGGGCAGGATCGAAAGAGAGTAAAATGGTGTCGTTTTCAATTATTCCCCAAGTTCCAAATATTGTGTCATGATCTAGGCATAAATGACAAGATTGAAAATATGTGGAGTCAGGAAGAATTCCAATAACATTCCCATACAATCCAGTTATTCCTGATTGAGCCGATGAAGACAATTGGATTATTAATAGATTGAAAAGCAGTATATATTTCATTTGGCCTTATGCATACTAACGGTCTTGTATATGAAAAGTAGCGGATTTTTTGCACGAACTTTTCGGTTAAACACAGACCTTAAATTTATAAAATTCATTTCGATTTAGCACCTAAACCGCTATTTTTTATATACGTTGTTACCCACTGGCTTTATTCCTTTCAGCTTGGTTTTCAGCGTTGGCAAAGACATACTTTTTTGTAATTTTTGGCTTGTGTGTTGGCTGAAGCGAATTACAAATGTGTATGGCTTTTAGCGTTGGCTTTTTAACAACAACTTTTATTTTCTTGAATTGGTGGACAAGCTACTGTACCATAAGAACAATAAACACAACAATCTCCCTCTTTAGGTTTCAAAACCGTTTTGCAATTCTCACATTCGTAGAAAAATTGACAAGCGTTTGTCGGCATATCTTCTACTTTTTTATGTCCGCAGTTTGGACAAGTAATTTCAGATTTTAATATAGTTTCCATTAATTTTCTTTTTTGTCCGTTACTTTATAGCCTGTTGAATTAATTGCTTTCTCAATTTCCGTTTCATTGGTTTTGGTTTTGTCAAATTCAACGATTGCATTTCCATTTTCGTAAGACGCTTTTGAATTTACAATTCCGTTGAGTTTATTTACTTCGTGATTTACGTGTTCTTCGCAACTCGCACAAGTCATTCCGCTGATTTTAAATTCCGTTGTTTTAATGTCCGATTTGTCAACTACGATAACTTGCTTTTCTGTATTTGGGTAAAAAATTCCTGAATAGTATGGGAAAGCCAACATTACAATTGCAAATACAGTTACAATTCCTAAAAATTTCTTTGATTTTATAAATTTTGGTTTTTCGTCCGTCTCACAATCACAGTCTATTTCTTTTTGAGGTTTTAGTTTTTGATACCAAGCAAAGCCAAGAACTAAAATTGTCAGTCCAATTAAATAAGGTCTAAAAGGTTCAATCCAAGAAAATGTTGAAGCAATTCCGCTTGTTCCTGCGATTAGAGCCAAAACAGGTGTAATACAACATAATGAAGCTGTAATTGCAGTTAACAAACCTGCACCAATTAATTTGTTTTCGCTTTTCATATCGTTTCTAAAATTTTGTTTTTATCAAGTATCTCAAAGAATGGATTTAGCATTTTTTCGTATTCAGCCGTGAGTGAGTAAAAAATCGTTTGGGCTTCTCTATCGGTTTCTAATAGATTACGGTCTTTCATTTTCCTCAAATGTTGAGAGATTGCAGAAATGTTCATTCCAAGAATATCGCTTAAATCACAAACGCAAAGTCTTTTTTCCTCAAAGAGTAGGTAAAGTATTTTCAGTCGAACGCTATTTCCGACTAATGAAAGTCCGTTCGCCAAATAGTCGAACGATTCGTTTAATTCCGAAACTGTGTCTTTGCAACGATTTATTTGTTCAATATCGGCTTTTTGTCTTATGCAAGAATTATTTTCCATAAAACAAAGTTACGGTTATTTCTTATTTAAGCAAATACTAAAATACAATATTCTCAAGCGTTGGGAAATTTTAGCTCTTTTGGTTTTCAGAGCGTTGGATTTGTGTGTCGGCAAAAAATGAAAGTGCTAAAATGTGAGGCTGGTTTTCAGCTTGTGGGTAACTTGTATATATCGGAATAAAATGTTCCGATAACCATCCAAATAAGGTGGATAAACGGACATTTTGAAGACTTTGTGTTATTCTACTTTTCATTCCTTTTTAAAAAGTCAAATGGAGATGGAAGTGTCTCCAGTTTATGGTTACTAACATACGTATAAATTTCTGTGGTTTTGCTACTTTTATGCCCCAAAAGCTCTTGTATGTACCTTAAATCAACCCCACCTTCCAATAAATGAGTAGCGTAGCTATGCCTGAGCATATGACTGCTGATATGCCTTTTGATACCTGCTTTGGTAGCTGCTCTTTTCAGTATTTGATTTACCGAACGATCCGAATATTTACCTCCAGCTTGGCCCTCAAATAAATAATCCTCAGGACGATATGCCTTCCAATATTCGCGAAGCATTTTTATTATCGAATCACTTACTTTAATTCTTCTATCCACACTTCCCTTGCTATTCAATATCAGTACTGTATTTCGATCTTTATTAAAATGCTCGGCCTTTAGTGCAAGCAACTCACTCACCCGTAATCCACAACCGTATTGCAAGCTAATCATGGTTAGATGTTTTAAATTCTTGATTTGATCTAAAATGGAATTTACTTCCTCCAACGACAGCACCTTGGGGAGTTGTCTCCTCCTTTTGGGCAGATCGATAAGGTCGATATCTAATGCTCTTTTTTTCCTTTTGGCGTAAAAGAGTCTTATGGCTCCGATCATTAGTCGTAAATAAGAAGCAGAATATCCACGACCCACATTTAGCTCATTAATAAAGGAGTTTATATCTTCATTCGTGATTTCGCCTGGCGACTTGTGAGTAAAGTATCCAAAAAATACCTCAATCATATTTTTATAAGTTGCCCTTGTGTTAGTTGCATATCCCTTAGCCCCTAGAATATCTGCAAAGGCTGCAATTTCTTTTTTTACTTCGGTGCTAAAGTTCTTAATGGGTTGTTCTCTTTTTATAGGTGGTGTTTTTACCGCTTTTATGTTGGTAGAAAACCCCTTGATGGAAGAATAATTAACCCAAGCCGTTCCTTTAAAAGCCTCAAACCAACTATTCAAATTGAACAAGTTCGCATCTACATACCATTTCTTGTTTGTATTGCTCCAACGAGCTTTTAATTGTTTACAAAGGTTTATTATCTCTTTATTGTAATTGAATTCAATAAAAATAACAGGTACTTTTCGATGCTCGCCTTTCGTGAGTGTGATGGTTTTTGTTAGCATGCAACTAATCTACAAAAAAAGCCCCTCACTCAGGGAGTGAAGGGCCTTTAAACGCGAAAGTTGATTTCCTAATGGTTTTTAATCTTTCTTCCGAAAGTATGTCGGGTTGATTTACGAATAAGTTTTCTGTTGTAATTCCAAACCACTACCTGGTAGTTTCTCCAGATATAATCAATAGGCGCTACCAAAAAGTGCATAAAACGGGAGAATGGAATCACAGCTATGATAAAGAAGGCCGAAATGATATGAACTTGTACAAACCAGGGCATTGCAGTAACGGCAGCTATGTCCGGGTTAAATGCGAAAATGGATCGCAGGTAGGGGGTAAGTGTACTGGCAAACCAGGTAGAACCCCAGCGTGCAAAGAGCGCAATGCCCAATCCGCTGGTAATCTGTGTAAACAGTACCACGTAGACCAACATGTCCATTTTATTGGTGACCATACTAATTCGTCTGGTGCCCAGTCTTCTGTAGATAAGAACAATAAGCCCGTACAGTGCAGATAAGGCAAAAACAAAGGAGCTTATTTCCAAAATCAACAGGCGAACCGGTTCTCCGTTCCAACCAATTACCGATCGTGGAAACAAGAAGGCTACCAGGTGACCCACAAACAAAAACAAGATTCCCCAGTGAAAGGGTTGAGACCCCCAGAAAAGTTGTTTGCCTTCCAGAAACTGAGTAGACAAAGAAGACACTTTAAACCCAGTGTTTCGGTACCGATAAATACTGCCCAGAATAAATATGGCTACAGTTATGTAGGGGAATGCCGCAAAGAACAAAGTATTGAGCATACCAACACCACCTTCGAGTCCTTCTTTAATTAAGAACACCGCCAGGCCTGCAGCAATAAGCATGATCCAGAAGGTCCATGCAAACTCTTTTTTAGGCTCTTCCATTACGCCATAAATCCGCTTCATCCGCTGGGCTCGGAAATACAGAATAACAGTAACGATGATAGCAATGGCTACCAGCCCAAGTACCGTGTAAAGAAAAGTTCCTTTAAATAGGGGAAGAAAATTAGATTCTAATAGTGTCATGATTTTCGTTTTTGTGAATCTGGTGAATCAATAGTTTTTTGACCTAAATCGCAGGTGTTACAGTTATTTATGAATGAATCGCTCGACGGAGCCGCATATTCTACAGCATAACTTATTCCGGCAAAGTCTTTTTCCAACACATGCAGAATGGCTTTAAGCGCATTTTGATAAATGTTTCCACCCTCTATATGTTCAGATATAAGCACCTTGTGCTTTCTTTTTAGAATTCGCTTTCGGATTTCAATGCGCGAAGCTTCAAATTCTTCGAGCATTTTCTTAACCGCAGGAATAAGTACCAACACCGCCATTTCGTTTCGGAGTTCGTCGTCGTCCGTGTTGTGCATCAGTGCAAGCACATGAGGCAAGTTGTCGGGCAATTCGTCTCCACAATCGTGATTTACTTTTCGCTGTTCATTTTTCATTTGAACCAGAAAAGCACCACGCTTGTAGTCTTCGCCAAAAAGCACATAACCTAAATCGAGGAAGCAAATGGCCTGAATATGAAATGTTTTGCTAAATATTTCCTCAATTTCGAAAAGTTCTTTTCGATGGACCAACTCAATAAACGGATCAAGTTCTTTGGCCGCGTGAGGGTAGTGGTTCCTGAGAAATTCCCAGGCCTTGTTCACTTCTTCTTTGTACCCTTCTTCGGGGTATTTAAAGAGGTTTCCAAGCAGTGGATAATGTTTATATGTGTTTGTAGTAGCCATCTTATGCTCCTCTTTCAGGTCTCATTTTAAAACCAAATCCGGTTTCGCCTTTGGCGTCAGCAGTAGCTTCCAGCATTTCTATAGATTCTTCTCTATGCTCGGGTGGAATTACAAATCGTTCCTCAAAGGTTGCTAAAGAAGTCAATCGGAAAATAGCATCAGCGGTATCAGCATTCACTTTGGACTTAGCCATAAGCTCTTTTACTTCCTCGTCAGACATGTCACCCACAGTAGTATTTCTTCTGTGAAGTTTTACACTCATCAGTTTTTCGTAAACCTCTGTTACCCTTGCTGTATCACCAGCGGTGAACAAAGAAGCTAAGTACTTCATGGGTAAACGGTTCTGATCGATTCCGGGGAACATTTTTTCAGAAGCTGTTTGGTAGGTTCCATCACCGTCTACCTGAGCCATTGCAGGAAGCATTGGCGGAACGTAGAACAGGTTAGGAATGGTTCTGAACTCAGGGTGAAGCGGCAAGGCAATTCCCCATTCTTTTACAAATTTGTAAACCGGAGAACGTTGTGCTGCTTCAATGGTAGAATCATGAACCCCAGCTTTTCGGGCTTCTTCAATTACTTTAGGATCATTGGGATCCAGGTAAATGTCCAGTTGCTTTTGAACCAATTCGTTTTCGTTGCAAGAGGCAACTGCTTCAATTTTATCGGCATCGTAAAGCATTACACCCAAGTAGCGTATTCTACCCACACAAGAGTGCATGCAGGCAGGTGCCTGACCAGACTCCAAACGTGGATAACACAGAATACACTTCTCAGATTTACCAGTGTGCCAGTTGTAGTAGCTCTTTTTGTAAGGACATGCCGTTACACACATTCTCCAGGCTCTACATCGATCTTGATTGATCAGGACCACACCGTCTTCACCTCTTTTGTATAAGGCTCCTGAAGGACAAGAACCGACACAGGCGGGGTTTAAACAGTGATTACAAATTCTGGGTAGATAATGGAAGGTCATTTGCTCCAACTGGAACATGGCTTCCTGTTCGGAAGGGCTCAAGTCTTTGAAGTTGACATCCTTTCTGGCATAATCGGGAGTACCACTTAAATCATCATCCCAGTTAGGACCCGATTTAATGTCGATAGGCTCACCGGTTACCAACGAAACGGCACGGCCAATTGGCTGATCGTCTCCTTCAGGTGCGGTAAATAAATCCTGGTACTTATATGCCCAGGGGTGGTAGTAGTCTTCCAATACCGGCATGTGCGGATTGTGAAAGATGTTCTTCAACCCTTTCAGTTTTCCGGCACCTTTTAGCGATACGGAGTTTCCGTTTTTCTCCCATCCACCTTTGTATATGTCCTGGTCTTCCCATTTGGTAGGATAACCTGTTCCCGGTTTGGTTTCCACATTGTTCCACCACATATACTCTGCACCTCTACGGTCTGTCCAGATGTTTTTACAGGCAACTGAACAGGTGTGGCACCCGATACATTTATCGAGGTGAAAAACCATTGAAACTTGTGCTCTTACGTCCATAATCTACTTGTTATTTACGATTTGTGATTTGTTTAATATTCTACTTTATCCATTCTACGTACCAGTACGTGTGTATCTCGGTTTACCCCTACAGGTCCCCAGTAATTGAAGTGGTAGGTAAACTGTCCATATCCACCGCACATTAAGTTTGGCTTCAGGTGAACCCGCGTAAACGAGTTGTTCATTCCACCTCGCATGGGCTGCCCTTTCGGACCTCTTCTTTCCTGAGATTTGGCAATGTTGTAGGTACGCTCTACTGCGTGATACACCAGGCAAACTCCTTTTGGAATCCTTGCACTTACACAGGCTCGGGTAACGTAGGTTCCGTGGTCGTTATACACTTCCACGTGATCGTTATCCTTAATTCCAAGTTCTTCCGCATCCTGCTCACTCAACCAGCAAGGTTCAGCTCCGCGGGATAGGGTCAACATTCTTAGTGTATCTCCATAGGTAGAGTGAATGTGCCATTTTCCGTGGGGAGTCAGGCAGTTCAACATTCGGGCTTTACCATCATTAATGGTTTGCCTTAAATCGCCATAAGCCTCCGGAGTAGGAGAGGGCTTGTAAGTTGATAGATGCTCTCCAAAAGCAATGTAGGCGTCGTGATCTAAATAGAAGTGCTGACGTCCGGTAAGCGTTCTCCATGGAACCAGCATGTCTACGTTGTAGGTGTAGGCCGCATAGGTTCTACCGTCGTGCATAAGACCAGACCACAGTGGAGAGGAATTATAACGCTTAGGTTGAGATTGTAAATCGCGGTACTCCATATCAATTTGTCGATATTCGGTTCCCAATTCTCCAATTTCCGGAACACCAATTTTCTCTGACATGTTTTTGTAACAGCGTTCTGTCAGCTTACCATTGGTAAGGGTTGAAAGCTTGAGGATAGCATTAATAGCCTCTACATCGGATTTTAATGAAGGATAAGTTTCCCCATCCAATTGCTGTACAACACCGCCTTGCTTCTGGTCTACCATTTCTTCGTAGACATCAGCACATTGGTAGCTGTTTCCGTGCGCACCTAAACCAGTCTTCTTAATGTTATCGCCCAGGGCAATAAACTTCTCGTAGACCTTGGTATAATCCCTTTCTACAAATGCAATTTTGTGCATGGTTTTTCCGGGAATAGGCTCACATTCTCCCTTGCTCCAATCCAATAATCGAGGCTGGGTAATTTCATCTGCACTATCGTGAGACAGCGGAACGTTTACCACATCCTTCATAGGCTTGGGAAGGTATCGCTTAGCCATTTCGCTCATTTTCTTGGCCAACGCCTGGAAAATTTGCCAATCCGTTTTAGACTCCCAAACCGGAGGAATAGCCTCTGACAATGGGTGAATAAAAGAGTGCATATCGGTAGAGTTGATATCTGCTTTTTCGTACCAGGAAGCGGTAGGCAAAACAATGTCAGAATACAAGGCTGAGGTATCCATACGGAAGTTGATATCGATTACCAAATCCATTTTACCTCTTGCACCGTCTTCTTTGTAGGTTATATCTTTTACAATATCTCCCGCTACTTCGTCTGCAATTTTATTGTTGTGGGTTCCTAAGTAGTGATCCAGGAAATACTCATGACCCTTGGCTGAAGTGCCAATTGCATTTCCTTTCCATATAAACCAGTTACGTGGGAAGTTGACTTCCTCATCCGGCTCCACAATGGAGTGTTTTAAATCACCACTTTTCAGTTGGTCTACAATATGGGCCCGCATGGCTTCATCGGTTGTGTGACCCGCTGCTTCTGCATCTTTTACAATTTCAAAATTGTTTTTGTTGTATTGAGGGTAGTAAGGCATCCATCCGTTTCGAACGGCTTTTACAGCCCAATCGGCAGAGTGCATGTTCGCCAATTCATTTTCCGGAGCAGAGTTGTAATACTTCTGATTACCGTCGTATCTCCATTGACTGGAATTGATATAATGCCAAATCGGTCCTTGTTGTAGACGAGGAACAGTTCCCCAGTCTTTAGAACTCATTATGGTTGCCCAGGAATCCATAGGAGCCAGTTTTTCCTGACCCACGTAGTGATTCATTCCGCCACCATTTTTACCGTTACATCCGGTAAGCATTTGAGCCATAATGGCTGAACGATACATGAGGTTGTTGTGGAACCAGTGATTAATTGCTGCTCCGACAATGACCATACATTTACCTTCTGTGGTTTCAGCTGTACTAGCCCATTCGCGAGCCAACTGAATCACTTCTTTTTTACCAATACCAGTGAATATTTCTTGCCAGGCTGGAGTATAAGCTTGATCCTTATCGTCGTATGACGTTGGGAATTCTCCTTCTAACCCTCTACCTACACCATATTGAGACATGGTAAGATCGTAGATAGTTGCTACTGGGATTTTACCTCCATCAACCGTATCAATGTATTTAACCGGAACTCCGCGCAAGGCTTTTTTGTCCAATCCAAACTCGGTGAATTCGACTTGAAGCACTTTTTCGCTTTTTTCCAAAAGGGTCAATTCCGGATCGTATGGTGTATTAAACTCACCATCTTCGTATTTCATGTTCCAGTTGCCCTTCTTGTCATCCCAGCGATGACCCATACTTCCTTTTGGCATTACCAAGTCACCGGAATCGGCATCGTAGTTTAGGAACTTCCAATCTCCATTGCTAACGTCTTTGTATTTAGCAACGCGATTGGCACGAACCATTCTGCCAGGTAAGAATTTCCCATCTTCTTCGTGTAGTTCAACTAAGAAAGGACAGTCGGTATATCGCTTAACGTAATCGATGAAGTAGGGAGTCTTCTTATTTACGTGATACTCCTGTAATATAACGTGAGTAACTGACATCCAAAACGCGCCATCAGAACCGGCATGTGCAGGAATCCATTGGTCGGCATGTTTGGCAACCATACTAAAGTCAGGAGACATTACTACGGTTTTAGTACCGTTGTGCCTGGCTTCAGAGAAGAAGTGAATGTCCGGGGTTCTGGTCATTCCCAGGTTAGCTCCCATAGAGACAATAAACTTGGATTGATACCAGTCGGCACTTTCACAAACGTCAGTTTGTTCTCCCCAGATTTCAGGGAAGGCATTTGGTAAATCGCAGTACCAGTCGTAGAAACTCAGGTTAATACCTCCACAAAGCTGCAAGTAACGTGCACCAGAGGCATAACTCAACATACTTTTCGCAGGAATAGGAGCAAAGCCCGTAATTCGATCGGAACCATATTTCTTGATTACATAAATATTAGCTGCTGTAATTAGCTCTTCTAACTCATCCCATTTTACACGTCGGAATCCACCTTTACCACGAGCACGTTGATAGCGATGGCGTTTGGCCGGATCTTCCTGAATGCTGGCCCATGCGGCAACTGGATCTCCTGGGTTTTCGTCTTTAGCAGCACGATACAGGTCGATAAGTGCACCACGAATGATAGGGTATTTTACCCGAATAGGACTATAGAGGTACCATGAGTAGGAAATACCCCGTTGGCAACCACGTGGCTCATAAGGAGGCACTTCTTTGTTGAATTGTGGGTAATCTACTTGCTGCAATTCCCATACAACGATTCCATCCTTTACGTGAATGGTCCAGGAGCAACCACCAGTACAGTTTACACCGTGGGTACTTCTAACCACTCTATCGTATTGCCATCTATTTCTATAAAATTCTTCCCACTTTCTTGTTTTGGGTGAAATGATGTCTTCAATCCAGCTCATAGTATATTGAGTTTATTTAATTCTTAGTTCTTATGAATTTACAGAGTCGTTGCCCTTTAATTGTCTTTTAAAAATGTCTGCTTTTACCGATTCTTTCTTACGATAACTCCACATGGCGTATATAATCACCAACCAAACAATGAGTCCTATAAAACCACCACCCAGTAGTTGAATGAATCCCATGCTACTGGTGTCAGCTTGTTCGGGTGAATTATTGTTAACCGTCTTAAAGAAGGCGGTAAGTTGCAGCACTTCTTCATCGGTAAGTGATTTGCCATTGTAAGCATCGGCCATGGCAGGGAAGGGCGGAGCAGAAATAATACTGCTTACACCGGCGTCCAACAGTCTTCCATGCACATCGGTTAGGTCTTTGGCTAATAATCCACCACTCATTACACCCGGGAAGGAAACATGGTGGCAGGTAACGCAAGATGGGCCACTGTTTACAAATCGGCTTTCGCCGGTAAATAACAGTTGCCCTGCAATGGCATCTTCTTCGGTGTATTCCATTGGAGCTACTGGTTCTTCTTCTTCCGCTTCAGCAGTGGCACCTTCAGCTGCGGCAGGTTTTCCAGGAATGATGGCTAACATGGCTTTGATTTCGTCATCAGACAAAAATCCAAATGCCGTCATTGGAAGTTTGTTGTACTCTTCGAAAATGGCAACGGCTTCGGCATCTCCATCGTTAACCATTTTCATTGGATCTTTAATCCAACTGATTAACCACTCCTCAGAACGTTTTTCATTAATCCCTTCCAATCCGGGACCAACCAATCGCTTGGAGCTTAATTTATGACATGAAGCACAGTTTGCTTTGAATAAGGCTTCGCCGTCTTGAGCGCTTGCCGGGATTGAAATGAGCTGACCTCCTAAAATTAAACCAGCTGAAATACTTAATAGTCTTAGAATTCGCATATCTGAAAGAGTAAATTGTTCTTCGAAATTCGAGGGTAAAAGTAGATTGCGAAATACAATGCATACAATGATGTGCATCATAGAATGTATGATTCACCTCATGCTTTTCGAGGTTTTATTCGAGTTAAATCCATGAATCGAATTAAAGAATATGATCTGAAATGTTTTTTTAGCTGATTTGATATGGCAGGTTATGGGAACCTTACTAATGGCAATCATTCCATGATAGACGTTGGTAGTCGGAACCTTCTTTCCAGTTTCGTCTGCTCAATGGGTTTTGAGTAGCTGACCGAACATGGGCTTCATCAACATAACGAAGCATAAGATCAGCGTCTCGGTGGTCAGGGATTCCCAATCGCCGGCATTGAATAATGGAATTCGGTTGGTATCCTACATCTTCTATATAGAGGTGTTCGCGGTCGAATGGTTTTCCATCCCATTCTTTTACTTTAAGGTTTAATGCCCGGGCGAATAAGGATTGTCCCGCCAGAAGTTTATAATCAAGCCTCTGTCCTTTTGTACCGGGGTTAAGCTTATGCATGGTTTCAAGAGCCACTTGATCGGATGTTGTATCAATCCAAGGGCGCCCTCCTTTAATTAGAACGGCATGACCATCGCCCTTAACACTTATATTAAAGGAATCTCCACCCTGGCTCATGTACATATATATGGTGCCTGGAGGTGCCCACATCGATTCTCTGGAGGGAGTTCTTCCGAGGTAGGAATGACTGGCTTTGTCAGCTCCGTAGGCTTCGGTTTCTACAATGGCAGAAGCCAGCCAGAAGTTCTTGTACTTTCTTCGAATGACCTTACCAACCAAATCTTTGGCAACAATTTCGGATGGACGATTAAAGAATTGTGATGAAAGCATACAATTTGTTGTTTCCTACTTTTCTTCAATCAGTGAGAAATTTTTCGAACTGTTAGAATTCATATACCCCGTAGTGTTCAAGCCCAAAATTCCATTGTAAGAGATCCATTTACCATTATCAATTGAAAACTCCGCCACCGCCTGATGGGTAAAATGCATAGTGGTTTCATTAGGTTTACTTGGGCCGGGCATAAACGAAATGTTAAACGTGCCTTGAACATACTCCTCCAAATTGTACTTTACAACAGCAATTTTTTCTCCTTTTATTTTTTTTATTTCTGTTAGCGTAACTTCATTTGCTCTATGGGAAGAATCGCAAATAAAACCAGCGCCATTGGCAATAAAATTAACGTCAAGAGACCACGAATCTCCTACCTGAACAGGATAGGGAGGAAGTTGAAAGAAAAAAGCCACCAAATTCTTCTGGGAGCTCTTTAACCAAAAACTGTGAATGTTTCCGTCCGAATAAACTGATCCTCTTAGACTAATTCCTTGATTCAAGGACCTAGCCCTGGCCAATACTTCGTTTATTTTTTTGTCATTGCTATCCAATTCAGTTGTATCTAATTCTTCTTTAGGTCGCATTTTCATTGTAATATCTACGATACCTTCTTGGCTACTAGTCAATGCAGTGATAAGATCTATATTCTGATATGCTTGATTAATCTTTTTAAAATATTGGCTCGCATCTTCATTCTTGTCATTGGTGCTATCATTCAAGACACCAAAAATGTTTTTCATTTCGAATTTAAATACCGAAGTATCAATTTCCTTCATGACGGTCAGGTAGGTTAGGGTATCGCCGTCTTTTATTTTCCAGTTTAATTCGACTGACTTGTTTTTCTGGCTTAACGCATATAAACCTATAAATAGCGTGATAGTTAATAAGAGTGCTTTCCTCATTGTTATAATTATTCTTGTTGTTCAATCTGTTTTACTCCTCTCCCAAGGCAAATTCTTACTGGAAAGAAAAAACTGCTGGCCACTGGCTTTCCATCCTTTGTGGCTGGTTTCCACTGCGGCATTTCTCTAAAAACGCTCAAAATCGATTCGCCCGAAGGGTATGGATTTGTTGGTTTGATGATACAATGATCTCTTGTCTGTCCGTTGCTGTCTACAATAAATTGAACATAGTACGTAGAATAATTATAGCCATCAATATGTTCTATTTTAAGGTTCTTACCCATGTATTCATAAAGTTTGGATTGTCCACCTGGAAATTCGGCAGGCTGATCGAACTCTTGCTTATTCAATTGTTTTCCCCTGGCCAGGGTTGTAGAATCACAGGTTAAACGTTGCATGTTTCTTTCGGCGTAATCCATCCTAAGAATAGTGATTTCTACCCTGCGGTTTTGTTGATAGGCCCTTTCCTTTTCTTCCTTTGACTGAAGCCGATCGATTTCTTGTTGGGTAATTAGCGGCTTACTTTTTCCATATCCTTTCGCAATCAACCGTTCAGGACTTATTCCTTTGGAAATCAGGTGCTGCGATATACTTTTTGCCCTCGATTGGGAGAGGTCAGTGCAGCAATAATCACACTGTCTTTGATCGGTATGGACTCCAATTTCTACAAGCAAACTGTCGTGTATTGTTAGAAACCGATAAATTGAATCCATCAAAGGATAGCTAAATTCAAGGATATCTTTTTTGGCCAATTGAAAAAGAACATGTGGGTTAGGGGTATATACATCACCAACCTGAAACTTATTGGAATTGAGGTTGAAGGTATTTTTGCTGGTTAGAGTTTGGTTGGATACGTTCAATTCTCCGGAAACTGATTGAGTTATTCCGGTTAGTGAAAATAATGTTAGCAGGTGGATAGTAGCACAAATGCCTGGCATGGTTATCAAAAGTAAGCCAATTGGATATTATTCTTTATTCTAATAGTTGACCAATTATGGCTTTAGCTTGTGGCAATAATTCTCTTTCAAACCAGGGGTTCTTTTTCATCCAGATATTGTTTCTGGGTGAGGGATGGGGAAGCACCAAATACCTCGGCAGGTAAGCCTCAAAATTTCTAACAGTTTCGGTAAGCGTCTTTTTCATTTGTTCCTTTAGGTAATATTCCTGGGCATACTTTCCAATTAAGACGATTAGCTCAACCTCCTTTAAGTGATCGAATAATTGCTCGTGCCAAAGAGGAGCGCATTCTTTGCGTGGAGGTAAATCACCTGATTTTCCTTTGCCGGGGTAGCAAAACCCCATCGGGATGATCGCAATTTTCTTAGGGTCATAAAAGGTTTCGTTATTCAAATTCAACCATCTTCTTAAGTTTTCACCGCTTTTATCGTCCCAGGGAATTCCGCTCTCGTTTACCTTGGTTCCTGGCGCTTGGCCAATAATTACGATTTTGCTATTTGGGCTGGCTGAAAGTACTGGTCGTGGTGGAAAGGGGAGGTGTTGCGAGCAGACAGTGCAGTTTTTTATTTCGGAAAGCAAAGCATTCATATGAACCGTAATAGTAAGGAAAAATGACTTAGGTGATCTGATTTGATTTTACGGTGAATTTTTATCAAGATATGTTTTGGCATATTATAAGGAAACGGCTATTCCTGTGCAATTATCCGGAAACCTTTAATTCATCTTTCAACAAGTTGTTATTTACTGATCGTTAAATGTCGTTTACTGAAATTACGTCACAAATAATTGCGATGTATGCCTTCCTCATTACATTCGGGTTTAGGTCAGACGGCCACCTTAACTTTTTGCGATCATAGAGTTGGAATGGTTATTGACAAACTTATATCCGTGGCTTAAAAAAAATGGCAAATCGAAAGGGCCATTTCCACTTAACTTCGCGGCGAATTTTAAAATTATTAATCCCATTAGTACTACTATGAAATTCTTTAATACAAAATTGTTATTTGTTGTTTTTATTTTAACCTTAACCTCGTTCCTTAGTTTTTCACAATCTTATGATTTTAGCATTACCGGAGTTGATATTTCAAAGCCAACCGGTTATAGTGTTGGTAGCTCCATTCCTGTTGGAACCGCATTGGATGAATTATCATTCGACATTGGTAATAATGGAACCAATACCATTCCGATGGGTACTAAAGTCGATGTTGATCTGGATATAGATGGTAGTATTACTAAACTTACGGGTACTCTTGGTGCCGCGTTAGCACCAAGTACTCAAACCACTTTTACCGTGGATTGCCGCCCTTCTGCTATTAATTTGAGTTTCCCTACCACGGCAGGAAAATTCACCATTTGTGTTACCTCAACCTATGCCAATGACCCCAATAAGTCGAACAATAAGCTGTGCAGTCAATATACTATGACTTCCAGTTCTTCAGGGGTAGATTTGGCCGTTCAGATTGGTTCGATAGAAGTAACCAATCCGACCGGTATTAGTCAAGGAGGGAATATTGCTCTGGGAACTGCCTTGAATCAAATCCAGTTTATTATAGAGAATGTTGGCACGCAAGGTCTGGGATCTGGCTCTTCGTTCCCCATTGAAATTGAGGTAGGTGGAGTTAAGAAAACAACCACATTAACACTAAGCAGTAACTTACTAGCGAAAGCTAGTACGAAAATTACGGCAAACTGCATGTCATCTGGTCTTAATATGGATTTTCCAAGTTCGCCAGGTAGTTTTGATATCTGCTTTAGGGTCACCTCCTCGCTGGATAAGAACCCAAACAACAACAGGCATTGTCAAAGCTATACAATGGGTTCTGGGACCGTACCTAAGGTTACTAGTATGAGCCCGACGAGTGGGCCCATTGGAACATCTGTAACCATATATGGATCTAATTTTGCTACTTCCGGAAATACGGTGAGATTCTCACCCAACACCTATGGAACGATTACCTCTTCAACGAGCAACCAAATTAAAGTGACTGTTCCTACTGGAACCATGACTGGTCCTGTTGAATTAACCACTGCCGGTTATCGATTGAACGCAGGGATTTTTACCGTATCAAGCACCACTTCTCATACCATAACGGCACTGTCTCCTAACGGTGGGTTGATTGGAGCTGAAATAAAAATAATCGGAACCAATTTCGATCCAAACGCGGCGAACAACATTGTAACCTTTTTCGGTGGACAAAATGCTACAGTAAAAAAGGCCACTCCAACTGAATTAACCGTAAATGTGCCTTCGGGTGCCATGACAGGACCGGTTGCGGTAAGAATAGGTGGAATAACGGTTATGAGCGCTCAAAGTTTTACGGTATTTACCACGCCTACCATGGTAATAACTGATTTTAATCCTAAGAAAGCGGCGATTGGCCAGGAAGTAACTATTGACGGAGATTTGTTTAGTACGACAGGTACCAACACAGTTACATTTTCGGGTGGTGCGGTTGCAACCATTGTATCTGAAAACGCTAAAAAAATAGTAGTAAAAGTTCCCAGTGGAGCTATAGATGGCTACTTCACGGTTAATAATGGAACTACAACCGCTACTTCCCCTCAGATATTTGAAGTTGAAAACGGTCCGGTAATTACCCAATTAACTCCAAATAAAGGAGAAGCGGGATCCACGGTAAAACTGATAGGATATAATTTTAGCACTACTGCAAGTAATAATAAAGTGCTATTTGGTTCTATTGATGCAGGACTTCCTATTGTTAACCCTAATGGTACCGAGTTGGAAGTAACTGTTCCTCCGGGGTTGAGTGTTGGAAAACATACCGTAAGACTTACGGTTGGAGGAACAACTGTTACTGCTCCCGAGAAATATGAAGTGATAAAAATATTTATCGGTGTTGAAGAAGAAGTCAACTACAATTCCATGAAGGTAAGTAGCAAGGATGGATTATTAGCGGTTAAAATAAATGCCGCATACTACCTGAATAATACCCGATTAAACGTTATTGATTTAAAAGGTACAACGGTCTACTCTGAAGACTTAAATACAAACGGGGAACTGGAATACGAGACACAAATCAGTTCTGAACTAACCCCGGGTATTTACATTGTATCCATACAGGAAAACGGGGAACCGATAATGTCGGAGAAGGTTTTAATTACTGACTAAGAGTTTTAAAAGGAAAAGGAGCTGATTTCAGCTCCTTTTTTTATTGGGTTGTTATTACTGCTCTATATCTGGTAGCCTACCGTATTTCTTCTCAAACTTCTTTAGTGTTTTGTTCTTATATCCCTGTTGGATTCTATCTGCCACGCTTTGGTGAAGTAAAGTAGGGATTTTGGCAGGATCAGGAATCTCCCTTTGCTTCTTTCCCAGGAGTTTGATCATTCCCGAGTAAGAGTCATTGAGGTGAGAGTTTGGATTTAGTTGCACATTTCCAAAGTCCGTATCAAACTTTAACCCTTTATCAAAGGCTTCTTTTTTCATCCATTTCATAGAAATATCAGAGAGTCGAGATTTATCAGCTTCATCGGGTGGGTAACCACCGCCAATGTCTGAATGAGCTCCAGCAAACCAAACTTGTTTCAAGTCAACACCATCTTTTGGTTCCCAAATGGTAGGGTAAAAATCATTCCTGATTTCATCCAGTGCTAGGGCATGCCTGGCAAAAGAGATATTGCTACCAATTTTATGATCGTAAAACGCGTGCTTTCGATTTAGAAACCCGAGGAAGGAAAAAGGTACTCCCATTGAGCCAACGGTATCCCATACACCAACAAAATGAACTTTGGTTTGGGTTTCAACTGAATTTTGAGTTTTCCAATTGATGGAATAATCGCCATTCGCTGAATGATCCGGATTTTTATAGAGTTCAAAAGCTTCCTCAATCATATTGGCGTGGGAGCTTTTAAGAATGCTGCAATTGTTGATCATTCCGCACAAACTTCGTGCGGTGTAGGCGCCACGGCTAAACCCAAACAGATAGATTTGATCGTTTGGTTCATAGTTATGCACTAGAAATCGGTATCCATCCATTACGTTTTTTTCCAGTCCTTTTCCAAATCCGCCACCGGTTGCACCGGCATGATAGGAACCAATTCCCCAGTCGTAGAAAACGACTTGTTTGGTACCTCCATCGGTTGGGGCAATGCCCCGGGCAAATTTTAAAACGTTAGTAGGGTAGTCATCTTTTTCTCCTAATCTTTCGGGCCTGTTCCATGTCCCGTCAAAGCAAATTACGATTCTTTTCATATTTATTCAGGTATTTCTTCTTCCATTACATTTTCCAATGATTTCCCTTTTAAAAGGGCATTGGCAATGAGATGCAGAAATCCTTTAATTAAAATTTTTTCTGACCATTCTGGTAGGTAGGGGATGTCAATTTTATCGTTTACATATTTGGTAAGTGATTTTACAAGCCTGTTCTTCTCACGTTCGGAGATACCAGAGTTAGGGTCCCAAATTGTTTCATAGATTTCATTGGGCAGGTTTTTGTAAAGGATATGATCAAGGGAACGTACAATTTTTACAAAAACAACAAATTCCTTTTCTTCGGATACAAAAGGCAAGTTACGTTCGGTTTGTAGCTTTCTTGCAATTTTTTCGATTTCTTCTTCGGTCAGCAAATTTGTGCCTTCGGCATCACGTTTAATTTGTTCCCACTGTTCCTGGGTTAGCTGTATATTAACCATTCAATTTTATTTTAATTGTCAATTTCATTTTATTGCTCCTATTTGTTCCTACCAATAAACCAAAAAATAGCTCATAGTGAAAATCAATAATGAGCCGAGTAGAAAAGGCCAGAAAAGAATCTTTACCATTAAGCTATTGTTTTGTTCTAGTAATCCCAGGTTTATATCGGATTGATGCAGGTACCTGTATACGATAAGAACCATAAGCATTAGATAAAGAATAAAATAATACCATTCAATATAAACAACGGCGTGAAATTGTAAATCTTCTCTAAGCTTAAAGTGGGAGAGAAGCAGGGTAAAAAACAAACCAACATAGGCTCCTATTAAATTGCCGGCATCCTTTATCTTTTCCATAAGAAGCACCAGAATAAACAAGATCATACTGATAATAAAGAGGAGCAGGAAATTAGAAATCATAGGGCCCAGCAGCTTTCGTTTAATGTGAACCGCCTGAACAAATTCCGGCGTTGTGCCGAAACCATCACTAATGGATGATAACTGAGCCGTTTTGCCCAATTGATAATGAGCGTCTTCAATCTTCCAATCGGATAATTCCAAGTCATTGTTTATTCCCTGGTTGATCCGTTGGATTCTTTTATCAATTGATTTATTTAGAATGAACAAATTATCCTTATCGCGAGAACTGTCTGTTTCTTTGGCCTTATCGTATACTGCAACGGCATGATTATAAATATTATCAAAGTCGGGAATAAAAAAATCTTTATCCCGATCAATGTGCTGAATTCTAAGTTTTAGTTGTTGTACGTCGAAAGGATAGAATCTATAATCAAGGATTTGATAGAGTTTTACGGAGAATTTCCAGTCGGTGACGTGATAATTGTGAGAGCCGTTCTGGCTTATTTTGGCAGGAATCGTTTTCCAACCACTATCTAACAATTGAATTTGCTGTTCAACTCCATCAGGAAAATAAAAGGGTGCCGTGTTTAAAGCAAATTTCGGTTGGCTATGCCGTTTGGCATATTTAACGGCAATGGTGCCCGATACTTTAATGTAGTTAGCGTCTACCAGGTCCATGGAGTTAATCTGAACCATAAGTTGGTGAATATGATCTTCATTTACATAAAATTCATGATTTTCAACCGAATCAACCGTTTTGGCAGAATCTGAACCGATATGTAAATCATCCATATGATTATCCAAATGCACAGCGGGAGAATCGGTAACCTGATCAAGTTTTTCAATTTCAATTTTGAGCGACTTTTTTAAGTATTCAATTACTCCCGGGTATTCAACAACCACAGCGGTTTTGTGACGGTTTTTTTGTTCAAAAATTCTAATGTTGTTGTAGTTTACAGCTACCAAGGTGGCACTCAAGCCAACTAATAAACAGAATGATACGCTTGCACTTAACGATCCCAGGTATTTTTTATAGTAGCGTTTACCATTGGGTTCGATTTGATTAAAAAGGAAATTAATCAACAAATAGCTTAAGGAAATAAGGCAAATGGTTATGCAAAAGATTCGGAGGAAAACAATGGTTATAAACCAATTCCAGTTTTTGGGCAATTCTTCCTCATTAAAAATAATTACCGTGGTCCAATTGGTTGTGCTTCTTCTTGAAAACACCCGCCACTGCCATTTATTCGATAAGGTTTGATCTAAATACCTTATACGACCCGCCGTATCTGAATTATGGCCCTTTACAATGCTGTCGATAAATTGACCAAGATTTCCTCCATCCTTTTGGCTATTGGCAATCGAGTCAATTAAAAGTGTGTCGTGGTAGTAGTAGCGGTTGTCGTAGAATACCATTCTGCCGGTTTCGTCCACTATATAGCTATGCCCGGTTTCTCCTAAGTCGATTGAATCCATATAATCCGATGACAATATTTGTCGTGCGACTGAATCGCGGCTTTGTGTTATGAAGGTTTTAGTTTCTATTAATCCGGTGGCTGATTCAAGGTGAGACTGAATGGTATTCAGACGCTCATTTAAATTCATTCGACTGAACTGCTTAGGGCCAAAACCAATGGCTATAAAACTATATATGATACCGCAAAGACTTATAATGAGTCCTGAATAGCAAAATGCTTTTGCCCTGGATTCTAACCTTCTAAATCGTTTACCCATTCAATACTATTTTAGATCGTCGTCTTTTATTTGTTGTTTAAACCAAAACATAAGATCTTTAAATTCTTCTGAGGCATTAATATTGTCCCAGGGAACTACAGGGTTTTCTACTGATTTTCCCATATTCCATGATATGGAGTATCCCAGCTCCCGATAAGCTTCAAATTGTTTCTCATCGAAAAACTGATCGGCGGTTGCTTGTTGTGGAAAGTCTTTGTGTATACCCTTGTAGCTGTACACATCAGTGGCGAGCTTTAAAAACATAGCGGGCTTTACCAATACCAATAAGCCTCTTTTATTATTGGCATAAGTTATTTCACCAAATGCAAATCCATTAATTGCCCGGTCATAAGGATCATCTTTTTCCTTGCCCTCCTTCTGATAATACGAACCGGGCATGAGCTCGCTTATTCCATAATGCTCAATATGAAATTTGACATTGGCACCAAAATCAACTCTGATTTTTTCAATGGCATTTCCCAAATCATCATAGTTGTATGCCAGGTCGGCACCCCCGTCAG
>CEQS01010003.1_pt1 | contig 37812 bp, 50 predicted proteins | sample 530981 | NCBI WGS metagenome assembly CEQS01 (sample SAMEA2621176, study PRJEB7988) | marine metagenome | biome: marine biome (ENVO:00000447); feature: mesopelagic zone (ENVO:00000213); material: "saline water (ENVO:00002010), including plankton (ENVO:xxxxxxxx)" | depth 800 m
CGAATATATTTTTTGGCAAGAACTGTAAAGTAAAAAAGCAACCCTTGCTCCTTGCACATTATTTTGTAGGCCCATGTATATGGTACAAAACCTGCCTCGGCGAGTGCTGCTCTCAGTGCATCAGAAGATTCAGGTGATAGTGGTTCCGTTCCTTCAGAAAAGTTGATGTGTAGATGTCTTGCGAACGGATCTCCTGCTGTCAACAGAAATTTTTTTAGATCATCTTCACTGAGTTCATTAGGTGCGCCATCAAACGACACCCCAAAAAATCCCTCATCTCCATTCCATTACGGAATACGAATGACTGTTGAGTACTTAAATCACCGTCACGAGTCCCTTAAATCCTCTTTCGAATTTCTTATCCGACATATTGTCCTCCTTGCATACATCTACTGAAACTATATATAGGAAGACTTTCTATAGCAAAAGGTTTCTGTAGACCTACTGATGCATCAGTAGGTCTGTTAACGAGTGGAGTGATGGTATACTTTCAAAATGAAATCAGTCATTTGTAATTGGAAAATGAATCCTGCTTCATTTGTTGAAGCAAAGCGACTCTTTGATGTAACGAAAACGCTTGCAGCATCTGTGAAGAAGGTAGATATCGTTGTTGTTCCTCCTGTTGTTTTCTTGCGCGAGCTTGCCAAAGGGTACCGAGGTACTCGTGTAGAATTTGGTGCACAGAATATTTCAACTGAAGGTAGCGGGTCGCATACTGGAGAAACTGCTGCAGCACACGTTCGTGATGCAGGCGCAACACATACTATTATTGGGCACGCTGAACGCCGTGCTCTTGGTGAGACAGATGAGCGTGTAAGTAAAAAAGTGGTACGTGCGCTTGAAAATAAAATCGATTGTATCGTTGCAGTTGGAGAAAGCGAGCGTGATGAACATGGGGAATATGTACAGATGGTACGTAATCAAATTGTTATCGCACTACGAGAAGTTCCTGCAGCGAGATTTAAAAATATAACTATTGCCTACGAACCGATATGGGCAATTGGGGCGCCAACTGCACCTGATGCAAACGAAGTGCATCAAATGATGTTATTGGTTCGAAAAACGGTACGCGATGCGTTTGGCGACAAAGCACTTAAAGCGATACGCGTTGTTTACGGAGGAGCAGTAAATGAAGAGAATGCGCATGATATATTGAGTGTTCCAGATCTGGATGGTGTATTGGTAGGGAGAGCGAGCTTAGAACCAACTCAACTGAAGGCAATAATACAGGCTGCACAAAGCGCATGAATATAGAATGGATAGATGAACAGAATGATTTAGCTGGCAAAGTGGTGCTAGTCCGTGCTGGGCTGAATACTCCTATAGAGAATGGAATGGTGCGTAATGATTTTAGAATACAGAGAGCTTTACCGACGTTACGTTTTCTTAGAGATCAAGGTGCCCGGATAATTATTATTTCGCATATTGGACGTGATGGAACTGAAACACTGCAGCCTGTTGCAGATGCATTGCATGAACATCTTCCTGTCGCATTCCAAACAAGGGAGGAGTTAGTTGTTTCTACACTACAAAACGGCGATATCGTACTGCTTGAAAATCTACGACAGGACAATCGTGAAATAGAAAATGACGAAACATTTGCGCAAGAGCTGGCAGCACTCGCAGATATTTTTGTACAAGATGCGTTCTCAGTATGTCATCGAAAACATGCGAGTATTGTGGGAATACCACAATATATCAAAAGTTATGGCGGTCTCTTATTGAGAGAGGAAATTGAAAAATTGGCGCAAGTTCTTGATCCAGAACACCCTGCCCTGTTTATTTTAGGAGGTGCAAAGTTTGAAACCAAAGAGCCACTCATCAGGAAATTTATTGAGGTCTACGATACTCTCTTTATCGGTGGTGCATTACAGAATGAGCTACTCGCTGCCCGCGGGATAGAGGTGGGAGCGTCAGTTATCGGTGATGGTGAAATTGCCAAAGATATTTTGGAAAATGAAAAAATAGCTAGCGTGCACGATGTTGTTGTTGCGCATGTAGATGGAAGTTCTGAAACGCTTGCTATAAATGAAATAGGGAGCGAAGACACAATTGTTGATATAGGTGATGGCACAATGCAGGATCTTGTCGCAACATTTAATAGATATAAAACCATTATTTGGAATGGACCGTTGGGCTGGTATGAAAAAGGGTATACTAGTGCAACAAAAACATGTGCACACGCACTTGCATTAAGTAGCGCAACGACCGTTGTCGGAGGTGGAGACACCATCGCACTTATTCAAAAAGAAAAGTTAGAAAATGAGTTTGACTTTGTTTCAACAGGAGGTGGGGCAATGTTGGAGTTTTTGCTCAAAGGAACACTTCCCGGGCTTGAAGTACTGAAATAAGAAACACTCTTTACAGAGAGTCTTTTATTTTTGCTGCGATTTTCTCGGCAATAGTGGTCAATGTTTCGCTACTTGGATTCCCCTCTTTTCCTTCGAGTAATATTTTTGAAGTGATATCTTCGTGATCTTCTGTTGGTATAAGATGTACGTGTGTATGTGGTACGTCCCATCCTGCGATGACCAGACCCATCTTTTTTGGTTTCAGCGCATTTTTGATTGCTCCAGCAAGAATGTGTGTAGCTTGCATGACATGCATATATACTTCGATCGGGAGTTTTTCAAAATTTGGCTCGTGTACTTTTGGTACAACAAGTAAGTGACCTGGGCGGATTGGATGGATATCCATAAATGCCAATACGGTTTCATTTTCGTACACTTTATACGAGGGCAGTTCATCTCTAACTATTTTACAAAAAATACATTCTTCCATTAGTGCAGTATAATCCAAACACATGACTAAATCCAAAGCATACACAGTACGAAAAAAACCGAGCGAAACAGTACGGAAAGCACTCAAAGAATTTCCAGATTTTGTACAGGAAATTTTGGCAGCACGAAACATAAAAACACATAAAGCTGCACAAGATTTTTTTAATCAAAACTACGATGAACACGTACATGACCCATTCCTTCTACGCGACATGGATGTTGCTGTTACACGAATCATAAAAGCAATCGACAATAACGAACACATTGCTATCTATAGCGATTTTGACGCAGATGGTATTCCCGGTGGTGCGCTGTTACACGACGTATTCAAAAAGATTGGCTACGAGCGTTTCACAAACTATATTCCACATAGAGATACAGAAGGATATGGTTTTCATAAGGAGGCAGTTGATACGCTCTTGAAGAAAGAAGTGTCGCTTATTCTAACGGTAGATGTTGGTATTACGAATGGTGAAACGGTTGCACATGCCAATACATTAGGCGTAGATGTAATTATTACCGATCATCATATACCTAGCGAAACAGTACCTGAGGCGGTTGCTGTCGTGAACCCACAGCGCGAAGATGAAACATACCCATTTCGTTTTTTTTGTGGAACGGGGGTGGCGTTCAAATTGGCTCAGGCACTTTTTATTCGGGCGCGAGAGCTAGATAAAGAGTGGGTTAAAGATGTTCCGGAAGGTTGGGAAAAATGGCTCCTTGATTTAGTTGCTATCGCAACTGTGGGAGACATGGTTCCGTTGGTTGGTGAAAACAGAACACTGGTGCATTATGGGCTGACTGTGTTACACAAATCACGCCGACCGGGAATTGCTGCACTGTGTCGCAAGTTAGGTATCGGGCAGGCGTACATAACGGAAGATGACATTGGATTTTCTATTGCGCCACGAATTAATGCAGCCTCGAGAATGGGAACTCCAGAATTAGGATTTCGATTACTTACGACTGTTGATGGTGCCGAGGCTACTGGCGTCGCGCGCGAGTTAGAATCTCTTAATAATAAACGTAAAGGAAGTGTTGCGAGTATTACGAAAGAGTTAAAGAAACGTTTTGAAGGAAATTCCGATGGAGCAGTTCTTGTTGCAGGAAATCCAAATTGGAATCCAGCATTACTTGGACTTGCAGCGAACTCTCTTGTGGATACGTATGGCAAAACTGCATGTTTATGGGGAAGGGAAGGTACTGGAAGTATTAAAGGGTCATGTCGGGGGGATGGAAATGTAAATGTCGTAGATATGTTTAATCATGCAAGTCATACTCTTGTACAATTTGGCGGACACGAACATGCGGGAGGTTTTTCTGTCGATGCAGACAAAGTGCACATTATGGAAGATGCTTTTAACAGTGCGTACAAGGAACTTACAAAAGGAGTCAAATTGTTAGTGCCAGAAGTCGATGCCGTTCTGCCGCATGCGTCATTACGTGAAACATATAAAATACTTTCACAATTCGCTCCGTTTGGTATGGGGAATTCCAAACCAGTATTTGTATATAAAAGTGCTCTTGTGCGTTCGCTGAAACAATTTGGAAAAGAAAAGGCACATATAGAATTGCATCTGGCAGCTGATGAATTTGAGAATACTGTTCGCGCGATTGCGTTCTTTAAAAACCCACAATCATTTTCACGAATCCCAGAACAAGATTGTGTCGTTGACGTTCTGTGCACTATAGAGCTCTCGCGTTTTGCTGGTCGCATAAATCTTGAGTTACGCATTGTGGATATTGTGTAAGTACTATCAGTATTAAGTAAGGTACTATAATTCGTATATGAAAAGTTTTTCTAAAAAAGAAGCGTTTGTAGCTGGATGGGAAAGTTTTAAGGAGCGTCCATTTTTTATCATTGGATTGTTTCTCATTACTACTATTATTTCAATCATTACTGGTTTGATTGCTGACGAAGTTTCAGGTGTTTTAGTTGGTGCAGTGATAAACATAGCTGATTTTGCAATACAGACTGTCATTGGTATGGGCATGACACTGATTCTTTTGCGTTTATACGACAGAGTCGAAACAGACTACACTGACTTACTCGAACCACTTCACTTATTCTGGAAGTATCTCGTTGCATCGATACTCGTAATGATAGTGATCCTGTTTGGTTTGATTTTGTTTATTGTCCCAGGAATTGTTGCAGGTGTGGCCCTACTTTTTACCTCGTACCTTATTATTGATAGGGATCTTGGCCCTGTTGATGCCATGAAAGAAAGTCTCCGCATCACTAATGGTCATCGTTGGAATATAGTCCTTTTCTTGCTGCTCGCTACTGGGCTCAATATCTTAGGAGCATTATTCTTTGGTATCGGATTATTGGTAACTATCCCGGTATCAGCACTTGCATTAGTGCACATATATCGATGGTTGCTGGATCCACCAACAGAGACAGGAATTGAAGTATCGCTTCCAGTAAAGATTATTACCGTCTTCGCTATTGCTGTTATCTTCATCGGTACAGCGCTTCTTATTTTTGGAATTATACGTGGGTTCTTAAATGACTCAGAGTTACGAGATGCACAACGTCGTACAGATGTTTCGTACATTAAAGAAAGTGCAGATAGCTACTTTGATAGTTACGGGACGTACCCAGAATCAGTTGCACTTCTTGTTCCAGACTTTATCTCGTATGTTCCTACTGACCCAATAACCCAAGTGCCATACGAATATCTTCTTCGTGAAGCGGGCAACGATTTTGAAGTGTGTACTATTCTAGAAAACGATGAGTTCGGGGGTATTTATTGTGAGTTTGGTGTGGAGCTTGGCGCCAACGCAGTAGATCAATAGCTCTTATTTAAAACGTACTGATTCGACACTGTAGAGAGCGGTCGGTATACTAGCTGCATGAATAAAATTATTTGCTATACGGATGGTGCGTCGCGTGGGAATCCTGGATTGGCATCAGCAGGGGCGGTTATTTTTCAAGGCGAAAGTGTACTCGCTGAGATTCGTTCACCACTGGGTGTTCAAACCAATAACTGGGCTGAATATGAGGCAGTGGTACAAGTGTTGCAAAAAATTAGAGAGTTAGACGTGTCGGACAGACGCATTGAAATACGTATGGATAGTAAACTGGTTGCTGAGCAACTTTCAGGAAATTGGAAGATAAAAAAAGATACACTGCGCGAGCAATACAATAAGATCCAAGACATTCTTCAAGATGGTTTTGGAGACGTTGCATACGTCCATGTTCGACGAGAAAAAAATACCTATGCAGACAGGTTGGCAAACGAAGCGCTAGACGCTCAGTGAGTATGTACCGATTTCTCCCCGTATTATTCGGGGCGTTTGCCTTGGGGGTTGCAGCACGATCATTTTATGAAGTTGGTTTGGCTTTTGTAGGCCTTTTTGTTTTGAGTGCCCTGTGTATACTCCTGATATCACTGCGCCAACTGTTCGCGGCATGTGCGATAGTTCTTTTATTCTTTGCCTTGGGAGTTGGGCGTATGCATATCGCGATACCTACTGTGAATACAGACATGCACACAGAAGGCACTATTGTATTCGAAGGCGTGGTTGTAAGAGAACCAGATATTCGCGAAACATACACAAATATAGTTGTTGCACGAAATGATACAGCACAAAAAGTATTGGTAAGGACAACTTCTTTTGAGAATATTTTTTATAAAGATAGCGTGCGAATACGTGGAACTCTTGAAGTTCCTGAAAATTTTGAAGGTGACGGAGGAAGGATTTTTAATTACAGAGCATATCTAGCAAAGGACGCTATTTACAGCATAATGGCGTTTCCTGAACTTGAAGTAATTACCAGTCGCTCAACCCCAACAGGATTTCTCTTGGCACTAAAAGGTAGGTACTTGGAATCATTAAAAGCTATTTTGCCTGAACCTTCAGCGGCACTTGCGGGAGGCATTACTGTCGGTGAGAGGCGTTCATTAGGCGATGAACTCACGCAAGATTTCCGTGACACAGGGCTCATACATATTGTAGTGCTCTCTGGTTACAATATTGCGATTGTCGTGTTGTTTATTGTTGCACTACTTTCATTTTTGCCGACTAAACCGAGGCACCTGGTTGCTATTGGAGGCATCATTTTATTTACTATTTTAGTTGGTGCTTCAGCAACAGTGGTACGCGCCGCAATAATGGGGAGTATTGCCTCGTTGGGAGTTGTGGCGGGGCGCACCTCTACTGCACTCCATACGCTCATGCTTGCTGGATTTGCTATGTTGCTATGGAATCCGTATCTATTGATATATGATCCATCGTTCCAGCTTAGTTTCGTAGCAACTGCCGGATTGTTACTTGGAGTTCCACTACTTTTACCTCATCTTTCTTTTATTCCTGAAAAATACGCACTTCGAGACATTTTCGCAGCTACTATTGCAACACAAATCGCTGTACTTCCGTTATTGGTGTATATGATAGGTGATATTTCATTAGTGGCAGTACTCGTTAATCTCCTCGTACTTCCGACAATACCCTTAGCTATGCTGTTTGTATTTTTGACTGGTGTAGTAGGAATGGTATTTCAACCACTCGCACTCTTGTTTGGAGTCATCGCGTACGCTTTCTTGTCGTATGTGATTTTACTCGTAGAGTTTTTTGCTGATGTCCCATTTGCGGTTATGAGCCTGCCAACATTTTCTTTTGCGTTTGTGGTTCTTGCATACGGGTTACTGAGTGCACTCGTATGGTATATACAAAGAAAAAACGGCTCAGTACAGAATTAACTGTACTGAGCCGCCTTATGTTTTTCTACAGAGGGCTAGTCTGCCGCCACGCTCACGTCGGACGATCCTTGGTTGTCATCTTGAATCGTCGAAGATTCGATTTTTTGACCAACCGCATGTGCGTCGATACGATGCTGCAAGCCAGTCATGGTGCCACGGAACCATTTCTTGTTCGTGAAACCAAGAAGTTTGGCCGTAGTTTGACACGTATCAGAGACAATCTCGAGATCACTCGTTGGGATAGCGAATTCGTCGAGCACCATCAAAGCAGCGCGGAAGTGGATTCCTGACAACATTGAATTTTCGTTGATTGCTTCCATAAAGTTCATTACCGACTCATGCAGCAACATCAGATCTTCATGGTGTCCGATAGACATAGCCACGAGTTGTCCGTGTACGTCCGCAATGCGGGATATGAACAGCACACCGATGTGCTCAGCAGTCGTTTCGAACATTTTGAGCAGATGTCCAACTTCGCCATCGTCGACGGGAGATGTTGCATCCTTAGCAAAACGTGTCGTCGCAGCGATTGAGGCAATAGCAAACAATGTCTCACCAGGTGCTTCCCAGTCTGGCTGAGTCGCGATCGTTTCGAACAAGGTAGCAATTGCGGTGCTTGCAACGAGCTGACGTTCGTGATTTCTTGATTTCATAACTGAAACCCTTCTTTTGAAAGAACAAACCACTCTCTTAGGGTGGTGTCCTGCAGGGTGCAGAACCGAGAAAAGGTATCATTCACCAATTATGTGTCAAGTTTTGTATGGATAAGTATTACTGAGCAGAATCAAAACGTTCTGTAGCAACATCCCAATTGAGGTTTTTGAGGAACGCGTCAACGTGTTGCGCCTTTTCTGCGGGTAAGTAATCTACCATGTATGCATGTTCCCACATGTCTACGGTAAGGAGTATATCTATATCAGCAAGCATACCGAGTTCGTGATCTGTCGTCCACCAGACGTGTGGTTGCTTTGCTTTTTTATCCCAACCGAGTGTTGTCCACCCAGATCCTCGGCTCATGGCAACTTGTTTAAAGTGCGTGACGAACTCTTCCCAGCTTCCATATTTTGTGGCAATCGCTGTGTCAAGTGCGGTTCCACGAGGTTCATCTGTTTTTCCACCTACCCACTGCGAAAAATAGAATTCATGCATGCGCATTCCGTTAAATTCAAACCCTAAACGACGACGTGCTGATTCAATAGCAAACGCGTATTTCTCAGCATTTTCCTTCGTTAGATCGGCTACTTGCTCACGCAATATATTGATTTGTTTCACATACCCATTGTATAAACCAATGTGTACATCAAGTTGTTTTTCTGAAATACCGTCTAGTTCTGGGAAATTAAATATTTGAGCTTCGTATGTATGCATATAAATATAACTATGTGCTAATTACACGCATCATACCACGCACTTTTTGATATACCATCATAGAACACATAAGAGTAGCGACTTCATTCCCGTCTTTTGCTAAGTTTTTTGTGCACACGTATATATTGTAAATATACTGATGCATCATTATATTGACACTATGGCTTTCGTGTCCAAAAAGGTTTTTTCTACAGAAACGCAGAAACGTATTCGACAGCAGTTTATTGAATTATTTGCACGACAAAGAACGCGCAAAGCTATAGCGACCGTTCTTGATCAACTTCTTACTGATACTGAACGAATGATGGTGGCAAAACGGATTGTTTTGATTCTTATGTTGCATAACAACAGTTCGTACTATGAGATATACGAGGCGCTTGGCATTAGTACCGACACATCTGCCAGATGGCACACACTACTTAAAGCAGGGGAATTAGAGGCAATCACGAAAAGTCTAAAGCAGAAAAAAAGCAGGGAACATTTATTGGATACAGTGGAGATTATTTTACGCAGCGGTATGCCACCTATTGCTGGGAGAGATCGTTATTCGAGAACATTCCAACTTATAGCTGAGGTGAAACAAAAAAAGCGTTGGTAATAACATAATGATGCATCATTATATTTCGGGAAATAGACTAAAGATTAGCGGAGTGCTCATATGCATGATGTTGGTGATCACAATAATTATTTGGTATCCGATTCTTAATACTGAGAATCACAAAACTCTTTCTGTTTCGTTTCTTGATGTAGGGCAGGGCGATGCAATTTTTGTTACGACTCCAAGCGGTAGGCAGATACTGATAGATGGGGGAAAAGACAATAGTGTGTTACATCAACTCAATGACGTGATGCCATTTTGGGATCGGTCGATTGATGTTGTTGTTGCAACACACCCAGATGCCGACCACATAGGTGGGCTCGTTGAGGTGCTGAAACGCTATCGTGTTGCCACTTTCGTTTATTCTGGGGTGGAACAGGACACACAAGAAAATAATGCGATACTATCTTTAGTTCTTGAAAAAGATATTTATTCAGTTGCTGCGAGAAGAGGCCAGACCTATGATTTTGGAGATGGGGTCACCATGACTATACTGTTTCCAGATAGGGAAGTACGTGAGCTCGAATCAAACGCGGCGTCAGTTGTTGCACGAGTTGACTTTGGCGCGCATTCGTTTCTGCTCACGGGGGACGCCCCAAAAATGATAGAAGAGTACCTGCTTTCTTTAGGGAATGATCAATTGCAAAGCACAGTACTTAAAGCAGGACACCATGGGTCAAAGACATCAAGTTCTCCTTTGTTTGTTGGATTTGTAGCACCAGAGTATGTAGTGATGTCGCGTGGGTGTAATAACAGATACGGACATCCACACGAAGAAGTTATAGCTGTATTGAATAATTTTGAGATTACTACATTCGATACCTGTGATGATGGACGAGTTACGTTTACTAGTGACGGGCAGATACTACAGATTGAGGGATTTGACTAAATATATATTTGTGTAATAATTACCTCCTGTCTTAAAAGGAGGTAAGAAATGCGAACAGTTCTTTTTTTGATTATTGTCGGGATATTTCTAAGCATTTCAAAAGTCTCTGCGGATGACTTTGAATGGTTAGAAACAACTGATGATTACTGGGTGAATGAAATCGGTTGTAGTGTTTCTCGTAACCCAATCAGTAGCCGTTGGGAGTTTGGCTATGAACAAACGTGGATTCTCAGGGAAATTGATTCGGGAAGATTCCAGTATGGGGATGAAGCGTCCTTTCAAGAATTTCTCAGCCAATGTGGAACATTTTCTGTTATTCAGGAGCTACAGCAGGATTGGGAAAAGGAAAACCAAACGCCTCCGACGAATTCGCCTCAACATGAAAAAAGGCCGGAACGTTACGTTCCGGCCTTCTTCTTTTTCAATGTGCTTAAATCAATCCAGCGGCTTTGAGTGTTTTATACACCCCGTTCTTGTTTATAGTTTTAATTGCTTTAGTTGAGATAACCGTGGTTACCTTTTTACCAAGCTCTGGCACAAAGAAGGTTTTCTTTTGAAGGTTCACAAAGCGACGTTTTTTTCCGCCGTGGTTAAACTGCGTTGCACGCGTACGGTTACTGTAGCGTCCACCTACTTGAGATTTTTTTCCTGTCACCACACATTCCTTTGCCATAGTGGACGCCATGTTACCATAGGGGTACTTAATAGGCAATGATATGGGAGCAGATATACTTTTTCTTATAGCAATTTTAGTTGTTTCAGTGATTATTCATGAGGTATCTCACGGGTTTGTTGCTAATTGGCTTGGCGATCCAACTGCGCGACTAGAGGGGCGACTGACGCTGAATCCGGTGAGTCACATCGATCCAATGGGTTCATTGGTGCTTCCAGCGATTCTTGCACTTTCCAGTTCACCATTTCTTTTTGGATGGGCAAAGCCAGTACCGTATAATCCCTATAATTTGCAACGTGGAGGCAGGTGGGCCGAGGCGCTAGTTGCAGGCGCAGGCCCAGCAGCGAATGTACTCATTGCGGTGGTGTTTTCAATACTCATTCGAATAGATGTATTGCCCGCTGCTACAGTGAGTCTGGCAGTGTCAATAGTGTTCCTCAACATACTTCTTGCACTCTTTAATCTACTTCCTATTCCACCACTTGATGGATCAAAAGTGTTTCCTCAGTTGTTACCACACAATCTTGCAGTTCACTATCACCGGTTACGCATGGTTCTTGAACAGAATCTTTTCCTTGGGTTTGGTGTGGTCATTGTATTCATTTTGGTGTTTGGTTCATGGTTGGCGTCGCTGATTACGGCTATTACTCGGTTTTTAATTGGTGCTTAATATGTTTGAAGGATTACGTAAGAAAATCGGAGAGACTTTTAAAGAAGAGATGGTAGAAGAACACATTGTTGTCGATGTAAATGAAAATAATCCAGAGCAGATGGCTAGTACAACTGCATCTGATCTGGCTGCTGTGCGAAACCGTGTTGCTACAGCACGAGCTGCAGAGGAAACAAAAAGAGTTCCTAAAGAAGTGCTAGAAGCTATGGCGAGTATTACAAACGATGTTACCGCTATGGAGTCTGAGGTAAAGGGACCGATTGTTTCAGAAACACTGCCAAGTAAAACGACACTGCCTAAGGATTTTCAAACATATACTCCACCAGCTTCACCCCGTCAACCGATACATGTTTCGCCTGCTGAAGCACAACCTTCTTTAATCACTGACCAGATAAAAGAGACAGCTGGTGACCGTGGACATCTTGCAACCATGGCACATATGCGCGAGGAAGCTGCAAAAGAAACGGGTATAAAACCATCCTCACTTAGTATCGATTTGGGTTCACTGGATGCACCGCTACCACTGCCTACGAAAGAAACGATTGGTGCAAAAAGTGTAGAATCAATAAAGGAAGAGCCAGTTATTAAAAAAACAATAAGAGAAAATAAGCCAGTTAATGAAGGAGGCACTTCTGAGATTGAGGCAACACTTGCTGCTATTAGAGGTGAGGATGTTCATATAAAAACTTCTGCCAACGAAATCATTACTGATGTACCAGTTAATAAAGTTTTATCTGAAACACCAACAGAAAAGAAAGATGCGCTTATAGAAGCAACTGTTTCTGCTGAGAGTAACGATGCAGAAAAACCAGTAACAGAAGAAGCTGAAAAAAAGACTATACCAACTCGTATTGAATCACGGGAACCTATTGAAGAAGTGATAGAAGAGAATCCGCAAGCTAGTGTGGAAGGGGATAACCCCACTGTAATTACAACGCCTACGCCTGAGAAAAAAACAACAAAAGAATCGAGCTTGTTGCTACCTACCGAGCTCGAATTAGAACGTATATTAAGTGGAGCACAGAATGAAATTGATGCTGAAAGAAAAGAGGAAATTAAAGAAGCGTTAGCACTCTATATAGCAAGCGATATGAATCTCAGGGAGCTTTTAGATGGTGTGGTAACAGAAGATAAAAGACCATTGATTGAAATGGTAAAAGGAGCTGGTCATGCCTCGGCAGATAAACAGGAGCTTGCGAAGGTAATTAATCGGGCGGGAGAAATGAAACAAGCTGCTTAAATACTAAAGAGCTGTTGCATTTAAGAGATGAGCGTAGTATATTTTGCGCACTGCCTATTCGGGCGGCTTTGTATTATATGTCAACAATTAACCAATTGGTTCGAAAGAAACGAAAAAGTGTTGCACGGAAGAGTAAGACAGTGGCTCTTCGACGTGGGTTCAACAGTTTGAAAAATAAGCCGTCCCGATACGCGTCTCCATTCAAGCGAGGAGTGTGTACTAAGGTAACAACAAAAACTCCACGTAAGCCGAACTCAGCTATTCGTAAAATTGCTCGTGTGCGTCTTACAAACGGAATGGAAGTTACTGCATACATCCCTGGAGAAGGACACAACCTACAAGAACACTCCGTAGTAATGATTCGCGGTGGTCGTGTTAAGGATATTGGTGTGCGATACACTGTTGTTCGTGGACGTCTTGATGCAGAAGGGGTTGGAAAGCGCCGAAGCGGACGTTCTAAATACGGAAACAAGAAACCTAAGGGCAACGAATAATATATATGCGACGACCACTTAAGAAAAAGCACATACTTGTAGAAGACTCTGTGTATGGATCAGTTAAAGTAACCAAGCTCATCAACTATATTATGGAGCGAGGGAAGAAGGACACTGCTCGAAAGATTGTATACATGGCTTTTGAAGAACTAAAAGGCAAAGATGGAAAAGAAGATCCACTAGCACTTTTTGAAACTGCTATTAAAAATGTCGCTCCTCTTATGGAGGTTCGCTCACGTCGAGTTGGTGGTGCAAACTATCAAGTTCCACGTGAGGTGCGTCCAGAACGCCGTCTTGCTCTCGCTCTACGATGGATTGTTGAAGCAGCTCGAGCAGGTAAGGGGAACGAAATGTACAAACGACTTGCAGATGAAATTCGCAAAGCGGCTACCGAGGAAGGTGAGGCAGTGAAGAAGCGTGAAAACACACATAAAATGGCAGATGCTAACAAAGCCTTTGCTCACTTTGCGTGGTAATTTAAAATTTTTGTATTTAGAAAAACCGCGAATCGCTATGATTTGCGGTTTTTTGGAAGATGTTTTCATGGCACTGTATTTTACAGAGTTCGTATACTTTTTTGGAGGATAACTAATGTTTAAGTCGAAAGAACCCGTGCCTATTAACCCATGGGCTGGTGCTGAGGGTTCATATGTCTATGGTTTCCGGAACGAGCTTCGCATGATGGCTGAAAACCTAACACGGCAGTTCCGTGTAAAAATCAAAGACCCTTACTCGATACAAGTACGCTACGCTCCTTGGTCAAAAAAGGCTGAGCTATTCATCGGAGATGAGGTACTCGCCCGAGTCTCTGTTGAAGGCGAGGTCAGCACCCCATCGATTATGATAGTCGAAACGTATATCGCAGAGCAGTACCACAAAATTTTTACCGATGCGGTGTATTTACGCGTAAGGTTTATGCCAATGCTCCGGTTGGGTGAATGAAAAAGAGGCGACACTTCGGTGTCGCCTCTTCACTTTTAGTTCATTTTAAGGTACTCTTGTGCCACGCCGTTTTTGGGCGTTTTTATTTTATTGTAGATTTCTACAACGCATACAACTATTAATTATTTAACTTATAAAGTATGGCTCGTAAACTTCCACTAGATAAACTCCGAAACTTCGGAATCGTTGCTCACGTTGACGCTGGTAAAACAACAACCAGTGAGCGTGTTCTTTTTTACACAGGAATGAGCCACAAGATTGGTGAAGTGCACGATGGAGAGACGGTCACTGATTGGATGGAGCAAGAGCGAGAACGTGGTATTACTATTACTGCAGCTGCTATTTCATGTGATTGGCAGCCTACCTACGACAGAGAAGACGAAAGCAAGAAGCATGCATTTAACATCATCGACACACCTGGACACATCGATTTTACCGCAGAAGTAAAGCGTTCTATGCGCGTACTCGACGGAGCAGTTGTTGTGTTTGATGCTGTTGCCGGAGTTGAACCACAGTCAGAAACAAACTGGCGATACGCTGAAGAAGCGAACGTGCCACGTATTTGTTTTATCAACAAACTAGACCGAACAGGAGCAAGTTTTGAGCGTTCATATCAAAGTGTTCTTGATCGTCTTTCAAACAAGGCAATTCGCGCGCAAATCCCTATTGGAGAAGAAGATAACCATGAAGGAGTGGTAGATTTGCTCACCATGAAGGCTTTCCGATTTGAAGGGCAGATGGGAATGGACATCATTGAGGGAGAGGTCCCAGAAGAACTTAAGGCTGACGCAGAAAAATATCGTGCGGAATTGGTAGAAAAAATTGTTGAACAAGATGAAGAGGTAATGAACGCGTATTTAGAAGGAACCGAACCTTCAGTTGATGAGCTAAAGAAGCTCCTTCGTAAGGCAGTTATCGCAAACGATGTATTCCTTGTGTACTGTGGTTCAGCTTTGAAGAACAAAGGAGTGCAACTTGTACTTGATGCTGTTGTTGACTATCTACCATCACCACTTGATCTTCCTCCGGTAACTGGAACAGACCCAAAAACCGGCGAAGAAGTGAGTCGGGCACCAAGTGATGAAGAACCGCTTGCAGCACTTGCCTTCAAGTTACAAACAGATCCGTTTGTTGGGCAACTTACATTCTTCCGAGTGTACTCAGGAGTATTTAAATCTGGCTCATACGTATATAACGCATCAACTGGAAACAAAGAGCGGGTTGGACGTATCGTCCGCCTTCAGGCTGACAAACGCGAAGAAGTTGAAGAGGTATACACAGGAGAAATTGCAGCCGCTGTTGGTTTAAAAGACACAAAAACAAGCCACACACTCTGTGATGAGGCAAATCCTATTGTGCTTGAGGAGATGACATTCCCAGAACCTGTGGTTGCAGCTCGAATTGAACCAAAGACGAAGCAAGACCAGGAAAAAATGGGTATTGCACTCAATAAGCTTTCAGATGAGGATCCTACTTTCAAGGTATCTTCAGATCCGGAAACAATGGAAACAATCATTGCAGGAATGGGTGAGCTTCACTTAGAAATTCTTGTAGACCGTATGAAACGAGAGTTCAACGTTGAAGCAGATCTTGGTAAACCACAAGTAGCATATCGAGAAACAATCCAGGGAAATAATGAAGCAGAAGTGAAGTACATTAAACAAACAGGTGGTCGCGGACAATATGGACACGTTAAGTTGCGCATTAAGCCACTTGAAGAAATTGACCCAGAAGAAAAAATCGCAAAGAACATTGATCGCGAAGATCACTTTGAATTTGTTAACAACATTAAGGGAGGTGTTATTCCAAGCGAGTACATGCCTGCTATTAAGAAAGGTATTAAAGAAGCAATGGAGCGAGGTATTGTTGCAGGCTACGCAATGGTAGATATTTCAATAGACCTCTATGATGGTTCTTTCCATGATGTTGACTCATCAGAAATTGCCTTCAAGATTGCAGCTTCCCAGGCGTTCCAAGAAGCAGCAAAAGGAGCACAGCCAGTATTGCTAGAACCTATTATGAAGGTTGAGGTAACTACACCAGAGCAATTTATGGGAGACGTAAACGGAAATCTAAACTCAATGCGAGGACAGGTGGAAGGTATGGATGACCGTGGTAACGCAAAGGTTATTACAGCAAAAGTGCCCCTCTCAGAAATGTTTGGGTACACAACAACACTACGGTCTATGACCGAAGGACGAGCAAACGCGACGATGGAATTTTCACACTACGCTGTGGTTCCACACAATGTTGCCGAAGAAATAAAAACTGCTCGTTCGTAACATTCGTAACAGTAGGGGAATTATAAAAACAAAACGACACTCTTCAGTGTCGTTTTGTTTTTATACAGTTTCTCTTGACTCAGCACATGGTTTTGCTACCATGTGTCCACGCGTGTTGCGCGCTTTTTTATATTGTGTGCGCAGTGTGTAATTAATAATGCGATTGCACAATGTAGGGTAGCAGTTCTCGCGCCTCTACGTTGGGTAATCGTCGGGATGTACTCCCACTAATAATAAACGTAATTTTATGGCAGAAGCTTTTGATCGTTCAAAGCCTCACCTAAACGTTGGAACAATTGGTCACGTTGACCATGGAAAGACAACGCTTACAGCGGCTATTTTGAACTCACTTCACCTTTCAGGTAATACTGTAAAGATGAAGAAAATCGATGAAATCGATAATGCTCCAGAAGAAAAGGAGCGAGGTATTACCATTGCACTCTCACACAACGAGTACGAAACTGAAGGTCGTCACTACGCACACATTGATGCGCCTGGTCACGCCGACTACATTAAAAACATGATCACTGGTGCCGCACAGATGGACGGTGCTATTCTTGTGGTGGCCGCAACTGACGGTTTGATGCCGCAAACACGTGAACACATTCTGCTTGCAAAGCAGGTGGGTGTTCCACGAATCATTGTTTTCTTGAACAAGACAGATATGCCCGATGTTGACGAGGAAATGATCGAACTTGTTGAAGAGGAAATCCGTGAAGATCTTACAAAGTACGGTTTTGACGGTGCAAACACACCATTTATCCGCGGTTCAGCTCTTAAGGGGTCTGAAGCGACTGATGTAAATGACGAATGGGTACAAAAGATTCTTGAGCTTACAAAGTCTATGGACGAGTACTTTGAAGTACCAAAGCGAGAGACTGACAAGCCATTTCTCATGCCTATCGAGGACGTATTCTCAATTGAAGGGCGAGGTACAGTTGTTACTGGTCGTATCGAACAAGGTAAAGTAAAGATTGGTGAAGAGGTTGAAATCGTTGGTATAAAAGAGACTACCAAGACAACAATCACTGGAATCGAGATGTTTAACAAGCAACTTGAAGAGGGTCTTGCAGGAGACAACGCAGGAATCCTACTCCGTGGTACAAAGAAAGAAGATGTACATCGAGGACAAGTTCTTGCAGCCAGTGGTTCAATCACACCTCACACAGAATTTGAAGCGGAAGTATATGTACTTTCAAAGGAAGAAGGCGGACGTCACACTCCATTTTTCTCAGGGTACAAGCCGCAATTCTACATGCGAACCACAGACGTCACTGGTGAGGTAACACTCCCAGATGGAACTGAAATGGTTATGCCGGGAGACACTGCAACCTTCAAGGTCAAGCTTGTTGGACCTATTGCTCTTGACGAACAAATGAAGTTTACTGTTCGTGAAGGTGGACGTACCGTTGGTGCAGGTGTGCTAACAAAAATAGTTGCCTAACAACTAATGGAGCTACAAACTTGCAATAAACACAACTACACAGTATTGTGTGCGAACGTTCTATGACAGTAACAGAGAAAAAAACAAAAAAACCGGCAGTAAAGGGAGGCGCAGAACGTCTTCGAATACGGGTTCGTGCATACGAACACAAGCTGTTGGATGTATCAGTGAAGCAAATCATCGACACTGCATTTCGCTTTGAGGCTGAAGTTCGAGGTCCGGTACCACTTCCTACAGAAATTAAGAAGTACACAGTAAACCGTTCAACTTTTGTCCACAAAGATGCGCGAGAACAATTTGAAATGCGTGTGCACAAGCGATTGATTGAAATTCTACACCCAACTCCTAAAGTTATTGAGGCACTTACAAACATCAGTTTGCCAGCAGGAGTCTCAATTGACGTTAAGATGGTGTAATAATTCTCTGCGAAAGCTACTAACAAAAAAACCGCCCCTAGGGGCGGTTTTTTTGCATACCCTATGTTTTTACTATGTTTAAAATGATACACTCGTTAGCAGGTTGTTTCTTATTCAGTCAGCATTGGAGGTATGCACATGACTAAGAAAAAGATTAGTTCGAAGTTTAAGGAGTGGATCACTAGTGGCTGGAGGCTCACTACGCTATTGCGTATAGCCCTTTTTTTGGTGCTTGGTGTCTTGATTCTGGTGATATTTTCACCAGCAGGTGTTGATATCATCTAAGAATTATCGAAGCCATCGGCACTCAAATGAACAAAGAGACATCACGAAACCACCTGAGCATACATTCTCAGGTGGTTTTTCTAAAAAGGACGACATTTCAATTCACTGTTCAGTACAAAATTTCTTTAGAAACACCTTTTATCTTGCCAATAGAGAAGGAAAGAAAATGAATGGATTTTATTCGATTTGGTTTTTGTTTCCAAAGGAACACAGGTGTGTTACTACTGTTCCACCACTATCGTGTGACGATATATTTCGGAGGTAAAACAATGTCCTTAATGGATGATTTGACACTATTTTGTGAAAAGCTCGGCGAAGTTCGTACGGCGAATAAAAAGATTCAGCACAAAACAGGCCTCCCAGGAGCGCAGCTTGTCGTGCTTAGCTTCTTATGTGATGGAGAGAAGCAAACGCTTCGCGATATCCATGACGCCACTTTCCTTCATTGGTTTGTGATGTCGCACGCTGTTTCCGTCCTTACTAAAGAGGGCTCTGTTATCAAAAGCAAAAGCATGCGGAGTATTACGGATGAAGGACTTCTTATCCTTGAAAAAGCCGAAAAAGAATACACGGAGTAAAAGGCAGAGCAACCACGGCGCGATTGAAACGCGCGCCGTGGTTGTATTATTTTTAAACTTAGGTATACTCTTTGAGTCTTAGAAGACGGCTATGTCCCCTTGAGAGTGTTCTCATGAGGAACCAATGGCACTCAGCAAGCTGCTCAGTGTTATTGAGTAGCATTTTTAAATGAGCAAACGAACGTAAGCGACTATTGCGAATTTATGTCCGAATTTCCTTTTTTCAAAGAGGAAATTCCTGGACGAGACATACAAAAAACAAATCAACTCAATTTCAATGAAATTCATTCTTGCAACAAAACAGAAGATGACTCAGATATTCGATGAAACAGGAAAGGTATTTCCTGCAACTGTTGTAAGTGCTGGTCCAGTTACTGTTACTCAAGTAAAGAACGCAGACGTAGATGGTTACGAATCTGTGCAGATTGGTTTTGGTGAAGAAAAAGAAAAGAATTTAAAGAAAGCGCAAAAAGGACACTTTGGAGATCTTGGATCTTTCAAGACACTTCGAGAATTTCGAGTACCAAACGGCAAGGCACAAAAGGGAGATGTTATTGATGCTACTGCTTTTGAAGTAGGCGACAGGGTTACCGTAAGTGCTATCAGTAAAGGTAAGGGGAACCAAGGTGTGGTAAAGAGGCATAACTTTGCAGGAGGAAACCGAACGCACGGTAACAAGCACTCAGAGCGACGCCCTGGTTCTATTGGCTCCACTGGTCCACAGCGCGTACTAAAGGGTCTTAAAATGATGGGGCGAATGGGTAGCGATCGTGTTACCGTAAAGAACCTGAAGGTTCTACAAATTGACAAAGACACCAACACGCTGGTAATTTCAGGGGCAATTCCTGGTCGCCCTGGAACATTAGTTGAGATTCATCACGCATAGCCTATGAAATCAGATATTTACACACAAGAAGGAAAGAAGAAGGGCAGTGTTGAATTACCAACATCAGTATTTGAGGCTGCATGGAAGAGTTCACTTGTACACCAAGTGGTAGTAGGAATGCAGGCAAACGCACGTACTCCAATTGCACACACAAAAATTCGTAGTGAAGTAAAAGGTGGTGGAAAGAAGCCTTGGAAGCAAAAAGGAACTGGACGAGCACGACATGGTTCAAGCCGAAGTCCTATCTGGCGCGGTGGTGGAGTAACATTTGGTCCACGAAACGACAAGGTTTTTGCGAAAAAGATAAACCGTAAAGAGCGAGCACAAGCACTGTACAGTGTACTTTCTCGAAAAGTTAAGGAAGGGCAAGTTCTCTTTGTAGATTCGCTTACTTTTGAGGCACCAAAGGCATCACACGCACATACTGTTATTGCTAATCTTGCAGGTGTATCAGGATTTGAAACCTTGGCATCAAAGAAGCACAATACAGCACTGATTGTTCTTGCAGAAAAGAATACAAACACACAAAAAAGCTTTAGCAACTTTGGTAATATAAAGGTTGGTCTTACAGAAAACCTCAACACAGTAGATGCACTCAAGTACAAGCATCTTATTATCGTTTCACCAGAAGAAAGTATTAAAGAACTTGAAGCGCGAGCACAAGTATCTCGTGTAAAAGCAACAACATAGCGTATGGCAGCATTATTTGGAAAAAAAGAAGAAAAGAAAGAGGTTGAGGGAGCTACATCAGTAGTTGAGACAACTAAAAACCTGCCTGAGCAGGAAGGAGAAGCAAAGAGTGTCACAGCACATAATCAAGTTGTTGATGGAAGCGAAGATCTTGCGCGTGTTTTGACACACCCACGTATTACAGAAAAAGCAACAAATGGCATTGAGCATGGAGTGTATGTGTTCAACGTTGCACCCAACACAAACAAGAAGCAGATTAAGGAAGCGATCAAGCTCATATACAATGTAGACCCAGTTAAAGTGCACGTGACCACAATTCGTCGAAAGAATGTTCGAAATTCACGTACTGGCGTGAAAGGAATGAAGTCAGGAGGTAAAAAAGCGTACGTGTATCTTAAAAAGGGTGACACCATTTCAATAATGTAAGTATGAAAAAGCATAAACCAATAACACCAGGTCGTCGTGGGATGACACGAGTTTCATACAAAGCAAAGGTAACAACAAGCAAACCGCTGAAGTCGCTTACTCGTGGTTCTAAGCGAGCTGTAGGGCGCAATTCAGCAGGGCGTATTACTACCCGACACAAAGGTGGTGGACACAAGCGCCGATGGCGAGAGATTGATTTCAAGTACGATAAGATGGGTATTCCAGCTAAAATTGAAACTATTGAATACGATCCAAATCGAACTGCATATATTGGCCTCGCGCTGTATGCAGATGGTGAGCGACGGTACGTAGTTATTCCGAAGTCTGTAGAAGCTGGGCACGAATTTCTAATTGCAGAAGACGCACCAGTGAAAACTGCGGGACGTCTACCGTTAGGTAAGATTCCAATTGGTACATTTGTATACAACCTTGAAATTAAACCAGGTGGAGGAGCAAAGCTTGTTCGTTCAGCTGGAAACTACGCAGAAGTTATTGCACACGATGCTGGATACACACAAATTAAGATGCCATCATCTGAAGTTCGAAAGATTTTGAGTACTGCATGGGCATGTGTTGGTGAAGTTTCAAATGATGAACACAAACTTGTAACTATTGGTAAAGCAGGGCGTGCACGACACATGGGACGTCGTCCAACAGTTCGTGGTGCTGCCATGAACGCTGTAGATCACCCACATGGTGGTGGTGAAGGTAAGGCAGGACGCGGACACCGTCGAGCACGAAGTAAGTGGGGTAAGCCTACAGGAAAGGGACAAAAGACTCGAAAGGCAAAGAAATATTCAAACACACTTATTGTTCGACGCCGAAAGGTTGGCAAGAAGCGATAATAAAAAAACGACAGCGTAAGCTGTCTTTTTTTTATTCAGATAAAGTAAAAGGCCTCACGAATACGTTCGTGAGGCCTTTCTGGAGTTTGAAAGAGCTTAGAGATCGATGAGCTTTCGGCTCATCTCCGCGATCTCTTCATAGATTGCGGCAACTTTTGCGAGCAGCTCAGGATCAAGTTCACCGTCGCGGTACACCTGTTTGTCCATATTCTGTCCGTTTTTGAGTAGTCGCCACGAATCACTGTCGAGGACATCGGCAAGAACAAGCTTGCCATCCGCGGTCAATCCGAACTCTAACTTAAAATCGACTAAGGTATAGCCGAGTTTATCCCAGCGGTCTTCCAGAATATGAAAAACCTGTCGTGCATGGTGATGCATTGAAGCATACTTATTTTCACCACCGATTTCACCCAAGATCTTATTGAGAAAGATGCTTGCAAAGAACTTACCTTCTGCCTGCCTTGGATCGAAGAGGTATGCCGATCCAATCGCAAAATTGAACTCAATAAGCGGATCGTCACACGGAAGCGACAAACCTTCCCATACACAGTCATTGGTCTTAAGGTAAAATTCTACGATAAGAGCATCGAACCGATGTCTTTTTTTCAGATTCGGATGGCGTTTGAGATATGATCCATATGCTTCACGACGCACGACCACTTCAAGTGGGATCATCGTGCAGTTGAGAGCATAGAAAGATACATCATCTCGCGCATGATTGTATGCGACAGGAATGCCGTGTGCCTGAAGTAGGTTGAAGACACAGCATGTTGTGGTCGTAGACCAACCACCTTTTCCGGGCAGTGTATCACATCGTGCACCATCACCAGCTGTGATGTTGTCGTTTGAAACGATAAGCACCTCTTTCGGACTAACCGTACTATAAATTGTCTTGGTCTTACCCTTTGCGATAACTTTATCTGGTTCCATAACGTAACTCCTTGTTTCATGGGTTTGAGCTAAACTAATCTACGTGAACTATACAAATAAACACGGCTAACGCAAGAAAAAGTGCCTGACGTAAAGATTGTCAGGCACTTTTCAACAGGCACTTATTTCTTGGTGCGAATGAGCAATAGTTCCTCGCGGTACTTTCGTAAGTACTGATTCAAATAAAGAACATCTGCTCCTTTGGCCTCTTCGAGCGCTTCTTCGATACGTCCTATTGCAATATTGAGCGCAAATACACGCGTGAAAGCTTCTCGTGCGTGAGCAGATACATCTTCAGGACTAAATTCTTCGATGGATTTACCATCTCTAGAAACAGTGTAGCGAGTTTCCATGTACAAGCTCCTTTCTGTACAAGGCACATTCAAGGTACCAAAACTCATAATATGCTCCATCTGTAGTTTCGCAAGTACGTGCAGGAGCACAATAAGATTGACTTATCGACCAATTTCGCATAGTATATGCGGCACGCCACTGAGGCGGCTTTTTATTGCAAAGCGAGAGGAGCTCACAAGCCTCTCTGTACAGGCAATATATCCAAAAATATGACACGATCAATAAAAAAAGGACCTTACATCGACGCTAAGTTGATGAAAAAAATTACCGGGAAAACTCCAGAAAATAGTGGGGTAATTAATACGTGGGCACGTGGAAGTGATATCGCACCAGAAATGGTAGGTTTCACTTTTGGTGTACATAACGGACGAAAGCATATTGAAGTATTGGTAACTGATGACATGGTAGGACATAAGCTTGGTGAATTTGCACCAACCAAGACCTTCCATCGACACGGAGGTAAGATGCAGAAGGAGCTTGAAGTAAAGAAGAAAGAGGCTGAAATTACTGCAGCTAAAGCTGCAAAAGCAGCAGCGTAATACGTACTATGAAGGCATTTTTGAAGAACTATTCACAATCACCACGCAAGGTACGTCTTGTAGCTGATTTGATTCGCGGAAAAGATGTGCAGCATGCACGGGCTATCCTTTCATTTATGGACAAAAAGTCAGCACCTGATCTTAAGAAACTTCTTGAATCAGCACTTGCTAACGCTGAAAACCAAAAAAAGAATACAGAAGATTTGGTAGTCAAGGAAATTTTTGTTGATTCAGCAGGAGGCGCACTACGTCGATGGCGTCCACGTGCTTTCGGTCGCGCAGCACCATTTCGCCGTCACTCAAGTAAAATAACCCTCCAATTAGGGGAAAAACAATAATATGACACACACTGTACATCCATATGCCCACCGTTTAGGAGTTATTCGTGACTGGAAGTCACGATGGTTCGGCACAAATGCGAAACAATATCGCGATAATCTTCGTGTCGACACAATGGTACGTGAGTATCTCACAAAAAGATTACGTGGGCTCTATGTAACCGCTCTTGAAATTGAACGAGGAGAAAAAGAACTTCGTTTAAATATCAAAACCTCACGTCCTGGTATGGTTATCGGCCGCTCAGGAGAGGGCACACAGAAACTTCTTGCTGATATCACTAAGCAGCTACAAAAACTTCGTCTTGGTGACGAGATGCCAAAGGTAAAGATTGATGTTGAAGAAGTACGTTCGCCAGAATCTCATGCTGCCATTGTTGCGTACATGGTTGCTGAAGGTCTCGAGAAGCGAATGCCACACCGACGTATTCTTAAGCAAACAGTTGAAAAGGTTATGGCCAACCGAGACGTTAAAGGAGTACGTGTTGCGCTCGCTGGACGACTTGGAGGAGCTGAAATGGCTCGTCGTGAAGAGATCAAGCGTGGCAGGATTCCTCTGCAGACATTCAGAGCAGACATTGATTATGCAAAAGAAAAGGCGTATCTCCCATACGGCATCGTTGGAATTAAAGTGTGGGTATACCGAGGGGATATTTTCGAAGATACTAAATAGATTGAGCGTATGTTATTTCCTAAAAAAGCAAAATACCGAAAGTGGCAAACTGGCCGCAAAAATGCCAAGAAGCTTACGCGTCCAGAAACACGTGGGGTAGAGGTAGCTTTTGGTGCATACGGTCTCAAGGCAATGGGGCAAGCACGTATTACCTCAAATCAAATTGAGGCATCACGAAAGGTTATTACTCGTACTATTGGGAAGCTTGGAAAGATGTGGATTCGCATCTTTCCAGACCGACCATTTACTCAAAAAGCTGCTGAAGTAGGTATGGGAAAGGGTAAAGGTGATCCGCAAGGGTACGTGACTGACGTTCGAGCTGGACGCATTTTATTTGAAGTTGATGGTGTGTCAGAAGAAGTTGCTCGTGCTGCACTGCGTAAGGCGAGTATGAAGATGCCAATCAAAACTAAGATTGTGGTTCGATAATTTGTATGAAAGATTTAAAGAAAAAAAGCGATAAAGATTTAGAGAAGCTCGTACGTGAAAAGCGTGAAGAGTTACGGGAGTTCCGCTTTAAGAGTGCTGGCTCGCGTACACGAAATGTCCGAGAAGGACGCACTACACGAAAAGAAATTGCACAAATTTTGACCGAACTTACTCTTCGGACTAACGTAGCTAAATAATTATGGAAGACACAAACATACAAAAAGCAGGTCTGCCTGCGCAGGCAGGAAAGACATTGCGCGGCACAGTAGTAGGTGTTGATATGAAAGATACTGCAAAAGTAGCTGTTGCTCGGTACGTAAAGCACCCTAAGTATAAAAAATTCATCAAACAAGTGAAGAAGTTCTTGGTGCATGATCCAGAAAATATTGCTTCAGTTGGGGACAAGGTGGTTATTCGTGAATCACGTCCAATATCAAAGCGTAAAAACTTTGTACTCGAGAGCAATGAAAGCGCAACTAAGTAACGTATATGATTCAACCGCAAACAATAGTAAAAATAACTGATAATTCAGGAGGTAAAATAGCCCGCGTCTTCAAAGTACTCGGTGGATCAAAACGACGCTACGCACGTATTGGAGACGAAGTGGTTATTGCAGTACAGAGTGCTGAACCACGCAAACAAGTAAAGAAAAAAGATGTATTGCGCGCTGTTGTAGTTCGACAAGTACAGCCGTTTCGCCGTCGTGATGGTTCGTACATTCGCTTTGATGAAAATGCTGTAGTTATTGTTGAGAAAGGCAAAAAAGAACCAAAGGCAAACCGCGTATTCGGTCCTATTCCTAGAGAGATTGCAGAGCGTGGTTATCAGAAAATCGTGTCGCTTGCACCGGAAGTAGTATAGATTTTGAATATGAAGATTAAAAAAGGAGACAAAGTAATAGTTATCGCAGGGAAAGACAAAGGAAAGTCTGGAGTAGTGCTTCGGGCACTCCCAAAAGAAGACAAGGTGATTGTTGAAGGGGTAAACGTTGCAAAGCGTCACCAAAAATCACGCCGCGGAGGAGAAAGCGGGCAGATTATTGATAAAACACTTCCCGTACACATTTCAAATGTTGCACTAGCCGACCCTAAGGGAGGGAAGCCAACTCGTATTGGTATTGAGCGCAAAGACGGAAAGCGCGTACGAGTTGCTAAAAAGAGTGGAACAGTCATTAAATAATTGGAAGTAATATGGAAACACTAGCTGAAAAACAAACAAATATGTTCAAAGCGCTTAAAGAGCGTTTTGGATACAAGAGCATTATGCAAACACCAAAGCTCGATAAAATCGTTATCTCTGCGAAGGTTGGCTCAATGAACGACAAAAACAAGGTCGCACTTGTCGTTGATCGTCTTGCTAAAATTACTGGACAGCAGCCAAAAGCAAACCCTGCTAAGAAATCAATTGCTACGTTCAAATTACGAGAAGGAACTATTATTGGGTACTCTGTAACGCTTCGAGGTCAAAGAATGCGTAACTTCCTCGACAAGCTTATTCATGTTGCACTTCCTCGAACACGTGACTTCCGAGGATTAGAGGTAACTGCAATTGATGAGATGGGTAACTACACTATTGGTATTAAAGAACACACTATTTTTCCTGAGACGTCAGATGAAGATTTGCGAGACGTATTTGGTTTAGGTGTTACGCTCGTAACAACAGCAAAAACAAAAGAAGAAGCAGAAGCCTTCTTGCGAGAAATTGGACTTCCGCTAAAGAAAAAAACAGCAGAATAAACAAAAAAATCGACCCTTAGGGTTAGTTTTTCGCATTTACGTAGATATCTACGTAGGTACATGATTATTACATTTAGAACGTTACACCATCAGAATGCACGCATTCCGGGCTTAACTATTATTGTACACATAAATATTCTGACCAGTTTTATTGACTTTACTTAGTGCCTCAGGTACTATGCTCGCACCTGAAGAAGGTCACAGTTTCATGCGTGCAAGAAGGATTGCACAAAACACAGCTACAAAGTTTCTTTGTAGAGAGCATGAGCGACCTTTAATCAAAGGTCAATATTTAAATTAAGGAACAGAGTTTTACAAAGTAAAACGACAATTCCGAATTTATGCCGCACCACACCGGAGTACTTCCATTCTTTCTATGCACTTCGTGCGAGAAAAATTGGTCGCGCACTTCGTGACGTTTAGGAACGTTAGTGCAGCCGGCTAAAAAGGACATATCAATACTTATGGCAAAGAAATCAATGATTGCACGAGCACAAAAGGCACCGAAATTCCTTTCGCGTGTTGTTCGTCGTTGTTTCAAGTGTGGACGCCCCCGAGGCTACATGCGCGCCTTCGACCTGTGTCGTATCTGTTTTCGCGAAGAAGCATTAGAAGGACACATCCCAGGAATTAAAAAATCATCATGGTAGGCGACCCAATCGGAGACTTTATAGTGCGTTTAAAGAACGCAGGCGCAGTAAAGCACAAAGGTGTGGCTCTTCCTCATTCTAAAATGAAGATGGCGGTAGCCGAGGTTCTTAAGGATGCTGGATTCCTCAAGTCTGTTGAGAAGCAAGGAAAAAAGATTCGAAAAACTATTCACGTTGAACTGATGTACAAAGAAGATGGAACACCACGTATTACAGAAGTGAAGCGTGTTTCAAAGCCAGGACGTCGCGTATACAAAGGGGCAGACGAAATTTTCCCTGTTCGATATGGAAAAGGAATGTTGGTACTTTCAACTCCCAAAGGCATTTTGACAGACTCACAGGCACAAAAGGAACGAGTTGGAGGAGAGGCGTTATTTGAAATTTGGTAATATGAGTCGAATTGGTAAACAAGCTATTGTTATTCCTGCGGGAACTGAAGTATCTGTTACAGATAATGTTATTTCAGTGAGGGGTAAAGGCGGGGAGCTGCAAAAAAAACTTCACGATGATGTTTCTATCGTTGTTAAAGGGGATTCAGTTATTGTCACTCCTAAAAATGAAACACGAACAGCTCAAGCGCTGTGGGGAACATTCTCTTCTCACATGAAAAATATGATTGATGGTGTGAATACACCGTTCGAAAAAAAGCTTATTGTAGAAGGGGTTGGTTTCAAGGTTGATCTTAACGGTTCAAAGCTTGTGCTCAATATTGGTTTTTCACACCCAGTAGAAATGACTGTTCCTGAAAACATAGACGTTTCTGTTGAAAAGAACGAAATAACGATTAAAGGAGCAAACAAAGAAGCGGTCGGACAGTTTGCCGCAGATGTACGTGCAAACAAGAAGCCAGAACCATATAAAGGTAAAGGGGTTCGTTATAGCGATGAAGTGGTTCGTCGAAAAGAAGGTAAGCGCGCAACCGCATAGAGCATAATTACGTATGGATACTCAAATTAAAACATTACGACGAACACGACGAAAGAATCGCATCCGAGCGAAGGTTGTAGGAACTGCAGCTCGTCCGCGTCTTGCAATGTACCGCTCAAATCGACAGGTTACTGCACAACTTATTGATGATGAAGCAAACGTTACCATTGCTTCAGTAAGCACAGCGACTCAAAAAGGAGACACTCCAAAGGAAAAATGTGTTGCAGCAGCTGGCGCATTAGCAGCAGCAGCAAAAGCAAAAAAGGTTACTTCGGTAGTTTTTGACCGCGGAGGGTATTTGTACACTGGTAACATTAAAGTCTTTGCCGATGCGGCGCGTGAGGCAGGCCTGACATTTTAAATAGTATGACTGACGAGATAAAAAAAACAGAAGAGGGTGAAGTAGCGGTTGCAACAACTGACGCAGCACCACAAAAAGCTCAAGATACAAAAACTGGAATGCTAACAGCGCGCACTGGAGGAAGTCGTACCGGACGAGGAAGTCGTGGATCACAGCGTAGTGGTGGACGTAACTCACAACGTGGAGATCGAGGAGACAGAACTCCAGAATTCGCACAAAAGATTATCGGTATTCGCCGAGTAACTCGTGTTATGGGTGGAGGTCGCCGATTTAGTTTTTCTGTGGCTATGGTTATAGGAGACAAGAAGGGACGTGTTGGTGTTGGTACTGGTAAAGCAGGAGATACTGCATTGGCAATCGAAAAGGCTATACGAAATGCGAAGAAAAACATGATTACTATTCCACGTACTGAAACAAACAGCCTCCCACATAATACAGAGGCAAAATATGGATCCACAGTAATCGAAATTCGTCCCGCGCAGGGTCGCGGACTCGTAGCAGGGGCTTCTGTTCGAACAGTGCTTGAGCTTGGTGGGGTAACAGATGTTACGACGAAGATTCTTTCACGAAGTAAAAATAAGACAAACATCGCTCGTGCTGCAGTAGTTGCACTACAGAAACTAGAAAAATAGGAATATGACTGGATTACATTCACTTACAAAAAGCGCAAGCCAAAAAACAAAGCAACGAATCGGTCGTGGTGGTAAACGTGGTAAAACAAGTGGTCACGGACACAAGGGACAAAAGCAGCACGGACGCCATGGTATTCGACCGGAGATGCGTGACATGATCAAGAAGTTTCCAAAGTTGCGCGGGCACGGTATCAACCGTTCTCGTACTGTAAACAGTAATCGTGTTTCTAATACTCCCGTGAACCTTTCACAGCTTGAAGAAGCATTTACAGCAGGAGAGACAGTAACACCAACGACGTTGGTAGAAAAGAAAGTGATTTCAAATCGAGCAGGAAAAGCACCTCAGGTAAAGATTCTTGCACGAGGCACACTTTCTAAAAAACTTACAATCGAACATTGCACCGCTTCTGAAACAGCGCTGAAGGCAATTGAAGCTGCAGGGGGGAGCATAAAAGCCTAACCGCGTATGATTGGAGTATTTTTCCAAAAATTAAAACTTGTAATCAGAGATGAATCGCTACGAAATCGCGTACTATTTATGCTTGGTGCGCTTATCCTCTTTCGTATACTTGCGACTATTCCGATTCCGGGAGTTGACATTGCTCGTCTTGATCAATTTTTCGCAAACAACCAATTCTTAGGACTGCTCAACATCTTCTCAGGAGGTGGGCTTTCTAACCTTTCGATCGTGATGCTTGGGGTAGGGCCATTTATTACTGCATCAATCATAATGCAGCTGCTTACTGTGCTTTCACCAAAAATGAAGGCAATGTATCAAGAAGAAGGAGAGGCGGGACGCATCAAGTTCACTCAGTGGTCACGATATCTTACTGTTCCTCTTGCGTTTATGCAGGGGTTTGCATTTTTGACGCTTTTGCAACAAAACGGTATCGTACCTCCGTTGGAATTCGCTGCCATGATGACGAACGTTATGGTTATCGCAACAGGGTCACTTCTTCTTATGTGGCTTGGAGAACTTATCACCGAATTTGGTATCGGAAACGGAGTTTCGTTGATTATTTTTGCGGGCATCGTTGCAACTTTACCAAGTACAGTAAGTCAACTTATTTTCACATTTGATATTTCACAAATACCATTGTACTTAGGATTTGCTGCTGCTGCTGTTGCAGTGGTTGCTGGAGTAGTCTTTATTACTGAGGCGGAGAGACCTATCCCTATCACCTACGCACGGCAGACTCGTGGTGCAAAACAATCAGGTGGTATTTCTACCTATTTACCGCTACGAGTAAACCAAGCAGGTGTTATCCCAATCATTTTTGCACTTTCAATTCTTCTGTTCCCACAGGTGCTCGCAGCATTTTTTGTGAATAGTGCATTCCCAATTATTGTAACTATTGCAACAGCAATCACAAACGGACTTGCAAACCAGATGATTTATGGAAGTCTCTACTTTGCTATGGTCTTCTTCTTTACCTATTTCTACACTGCAATGACATTTGACCCAAATCGAATTGCTGACAACCTTCAAAAAAGTGGTGCATTTATCCCAGGAGTTCGACCAGGAAACCATACGTCAGAACACGTAGGAAACATTTTGACTCGGATTACACTTGTCGGCGCACTTTTCCTTGGTGGTATTGCCGTCCTTCCTATCATTATGCAAGGAATTACTGGTATTACGACACTAACTATTGGAGGAACCGCACTGCTTATCGCTGTATCTGTAGTGCTTGATATCGTAAAACGAATTGAGGCCCAGGTTTCTGTTCGCGAATACTAATTTCTTTTAGCTTTTTCAAAACACCTCACTGCCTTCAGGGAGGAGTTTTGAATTACGTAGAGATGTGGTGTAGCAAAAAACAAGACTGGATTCTAGCGTTTGCTTTGGTACACTCTTTGCATGTATGGAAAGAAACAAGTCTTGGTTATTGCAGGACCTACCGCAAGTGGAGAGAGCACGTTTACTCACGAACTCATAGATTCTTTTGAGAACTTTACAAAACTTGTTTCAGCAACGACCCGTAAACCACGGCTCAATGAACAGCATGGTATCGATTATTATTTCTTTACTAAAGATAAGTTTTTTAAGGAAGTTGAAGCAGGTAACATTATTGAGCACACACACGTAGCAAACAGAGATGCCTATTACGGTTCGTACAAACCAGATCTCGATGCGAAGCTCGTTAAACATCTTAATGTTATAGTAAACACTGATCCGAGAGGTGCTCAGTTTTTTAAAGATAATTACGGGGCAACAACAATTTTTTTGCAACCAAAATCTTTAGAGGTTCTCGAAGAGAGACTGCGACGTCGTGATCCAGATATTACAGAAGAAGAAGTGCACAAGCGCGTGTTGAGCGCCAAAAAAGAAATAGAAGAGGCACAGGGGCGATTCGATTATATGGTATGGAACACAGACGGAGAGTTTGCTGATACATTATTTGATGTGGTTGAGATTTTGAAGCAAGAAGGCTACAGTATTCCCGAATAACCAATATGCAATTGAATAATATAGTAATTATTTCTGGACCTTCGGGGGTAGGCGAAGACTCTGTTATTGAAGGCCTGCGCACTACTACAGCTATTAATCGCGTGGTCACTACAACAACTCGCGCACCTCGAAAAGAAGAAAAAGAAGGTCATCCATACTCTTTTATTTCCAAAGAAGAGTTTGAACAGAAAATAAAAGATGGAGAAATGGTTGAATGGGCTAAGCAATATAATGGAAATTTCTACGGAGTAACAAAAGAAGAGTTGCAACGCGTTAACGATTTAGAAGGAGTGGGTGTGTGGAAGATTGAGTATCAAGGCGTTATTACGGCCAAGAAGTTGTTTCCAGAAATTAAGGCGATTTTGCTTTCGGCAGAATCATTAGAGGTCCTTGAAGAGCGCATACGTAGTCGTGGCGAAGTGTCGGACAAATTTGTTGCTGAACGTATACAATATACGCAAGAATGGCTCAAACACGTTGATATATACGATTATACGGTTATTAATAAACAGGGGTTGTTACGCGAGACCATACAGGAGGTCGTGGACATTCTTCGTAAAGAACAGTATCTTTAAGGGCGTTATGAATGAAACAAAGGCAAAGACAGTTCTCTTTTTTGGGCCATCAGGTGCAGGAAAAGGAACGCAGGTGGAACTATTAAAGGAGCATCTTAAGAAGCAGTCAGAGAGGAAAATGGTATACATTGAAATGGGTGGATTGCTGCGCGGAATGGTTGCCCGTGGTGACCTAACTGGAAAACTCACAAATGAAATTATTTCAAATGGTAGGCTGATGCCGAGTTTTATGCCCATTTATTTAATGACGCAGTATCTTGTCGATCATTTTACTGGACAAGAACATATCGTTGCTGACGGAGTTACTCGGCGTGAAGGGCAGGCGCGTGCCTTTGATGATGCAATGGTATTTTACGGTCGAGAAGACTACGAAGTTGTTTCAATTGAGCTTTCTTCTGAAAAAATAATCGAACGACTGCTTGCCCGAGGTCGCAATGATGATTCTGAAGAAAAAATACAACGAAGAATTGATTGGTATAATAAAGATGTACTTCCTGCACTTGGGGTTATGGAAGGGCGCGGACGAACTATTCATCGAATTGATGGGGCTCCAGAAGTTGAGGAAGTACACCAAGAGATTTTAAAGGCATTGGAACTTACATGATTCTTCGAACAGAAACAGATCGAGATAACTTACGCGAAGGAGGGCGACGCCTTGCTACTATTTTACACCAGGCTTCAGAAAAAGCGGCTGCAGGTATAACGTTAAAGGAGATAGACGCATACATACTGTCGCTTATTGAAGAGTATGGTAATACGCCGTCGTTTACTGGGTATGGAGACCCACCGTTCTCTGGAGTATTTTGCTTGTCAGTAAATGACGGAATCGTACATGGCATTGCAAATGATTACGAACTCATTGAGGGTGATGTATTAAAAATTGATGGAGGAATTTGGCATGAAGGTTTGTGCACCGATTCGGCAATCACTGTAGGTATTGGGACTATCGCAAAAGAAGACCAAGAACTTATATGGGCAACGAAAGAAGCGCTTGATGCACAAATTGCTGTAGCAGTAGCAGGGAACACCATAGGAGATATCGGGCATGCTGCTGAAGCGATTGCAAAGAAACACGGATATGGCTATCCAAAAGAGCTCGGAGGTCATGGAGTTGGTTTGAAAGTGCACGAACCTCCCTTTATTGCCAACTATGGAAAGAAGGGGAGAGGCGAAGTGTTAAAAGAAGGTGACGTACTCGCGCTTGAGCCAATGTTTTCCCGAGGATCCGGGAAAATACGTCTTGCAAATGATGGGTGGCTCTACTCCATGGTAGATGGCTCACAAAGCGCACACTTCGAACACACTGTTATCGTGGGCGAAACAGAGGCAGAAGTAGTCACACAAGTGTAATACGAGGTTGTAATGATTAAGCGAGTTAGAGTTTATTTATTTCTCGCAGAATTGAACCTTAATATGATTAATTTTTTTACTAGACTGGGGCTAGATAGTTAAGCTGCACGATGTTTTATGAAGTAATCTTCTGGTGCATTAGTTATTGTTACTTGTATTCCCAATGAGAGCGCATACAAATCGTCATTTTTAAAACTTGTATACGTGCTAGTCCAGTTCATCGATCGATTTATTTCATATAAGTTCGTTAAGTACTCGACGGTCGCCGTAAACTTATTGGGAGCACTCTGATATTAATATCTACATCTCCTTTCGTGAGCAAACCAGGAGCAGGTGTTCAACCTACGTGTTGGATGTCCACAAAATAAAGTTGGGTCGAGAGTTTTTTTTGGTTCTCAAACAATTGGCTGGCATGTTCTCTGAAGTTGTCACTTTTTCGTAACCCTACTATTTTCAATGTTTGCATTCTAATCTTCATCCTCACCATTGTTTTGTATAGTAGCGATCAATCATTACATTTTGCTAAACTGTTTCAACCATCTGTGACCAAGGTCGAACCTTGGTCACAGATGGTTGACCCTTGATTAAAGACCTTGATTTGATGCCTTATCAACTATACCAATTAATTAGTATAGTTGGGACTGGATATGTAGGCAGATATGCAGATGGCTAGCTGTGTAAGGAGTGTGTAATAACTTGCAAAATGTGTGTACTAGTTATCGACACCAGTAGAAGGAAGTGCGATATACTATGTGTATGCCACATATTGAAGGAGTGACACCAGATGTATCTACAACAGAACCTGTTGAGCGGTTTCGTACGCCAGAGGAAGAACTTGCGTACTTGCGCGAACGTGTACGTATAAAAGAAACTGAACTCGAAGGCGAAAAGTCAGGTTTCGAGAAGGACAGAATTGCGAAAAGAGAAATTATCAAATATCACGATACTCCAGCTAAAGATGTTCTACACGACCGGTATCAAACCTCAGAAAGTCATATATTACGCGAAAAACTACGTCTCGAACCTGAAGAGCATGATGTACAGATTGACGAGCTTTTAAAAATGGTGGCAGATAAAGGTATTAAAAATACTCTTGCGGTGGTAAGTAAGATGGGTAGTGCACACCTTGAAGATGATTTACATCGAGCACTTATCCAGTATGTTGCCGAAGGTTTCCCAACACAGGATGTCCGCAAAGGTTCTGAAGATTGGAAGGCATTACACATGGTGCTCTATGAGGTCTCACTTCCAGCACAAACTGCAAACGACAAGAATAATCAAAACCAAGATCTTGAAAAACTGCTTGCATCTATGGAGCAATTTTATGCCGGGATGTTGAGTGTGATGGGTAAAGGAAAGTTACAGAAAAAGGATATTTTTTCTGTTGAAATTGCGGTCCATCAAGGAAGCGAAGAGGCGATTTTTTATGTCGGTGTTCCACGCAAAAAGAGAGATTTGTTTGAACGGCATCTTATTTCTATCTTCCCCAATGCGCAAATCGAAGAAGTGCGCAGTGATTACAATATTTTTAGCTACGGCGGCGTTCATGCTGGAGCGTACGGCGTGCTCGAAAGAAGTCCTGTGTATCCAATAAAAGAATATAAAGATTTTGTGCATGACCCGTTAAATATTGTACTTTCCGCATTTAGCAAACTTAAAAAACATGGAGAAGGGGCAGCTATTCAATTTATAATCGGAGATGATGGTGATTCATATAATCGGCAATATAAAAAAGTAGTTGATTATCTACGGGATGGGAAAAATGCGAAGAAGGCAATTAGGCACGGTACTTCGCCCTTTAGTGAGGCTATCGATGCTTTGGGAGAGAATTTGGTAGATATAGTAATGAACCGCTCAAAGAACACGCTCAACGATAAAGCTGTTGATCAGTTAACTCTAGAAACAGTTACCAAGAAGGTTAATAGCCGCATCGTTCCAGTGAACATTCGTATACTTGCTTCAGCACAAGAAGAGGGCCGAGCAGAGGACATTATTGAAAACATTGCATCAACATTCAACCAATTCGAGGAAGCTCAAGGGAACGCAATTAAGTTTATCCATGAACGTGGTGCAGCATTACGGAAATTTATGCACGCATTTACTTTCCGGACACTCAACTTTAAAAGGTTGCAGCCATTTTCGCTTACCGAACTAACTTCTATGTATCACCTTACAGGTCAAGGAGTTTCAACATCACGTGAACTTAAACAAACGCGTGCGAAACATGTTTCAGCTCCTATCGAAGTATCTGCAGATGATGCCGACCAAGAGCAGGTACGAAATGAAACTCAGTCAGCAACACCTACTCCTGTCGAACAGGTGGAAACAAAGAGCACTCAAACATCAGAAGCGAGAACGCAAAAACGCCGAGGTGTAATTCTGGGTAAGAACACGTTTGGTGGCACTGACACGACGGTCAAGTTCTTAGCGGAAGACCGCATGCGTCACTTCTACGAAATTGGACAAACGGGAACAGGTAAAACAAACCTGATGAAGAATATGATTATTCAAGATATTAAAAACGGGGAAGGTTGTTGTTACATTGACCCGCATGGTTCAGATATTGTTGATATTTTGGCGGCTATTCCACCTGAAAGACACGACGATGTTATCTATTTTGACCCGAGCTATACACAACGCCCGATGGGGCTAAATATAATGGAATATAACCCAGAGTTTCCTGAGCAAAAAACGTTTGTAGTAAACGAAATCTTCAGTATTTTTGAGAAGTTGTTCTTAGCAAAGTCGCCTGAATCACTTGGTCCGATGTTTGAGCAATATTTCCGCAACGCAGCACTCTTAGTGCTGGAAGGAATGCCAGTAGGTACCGCAACAATGGCTGATATTCCACGTGTGCTCGCTAACGATGACTTTAGACACAAATGTCTTGCTAACTCACAAAATCCGCTCGTAAATCAATTTTGGGAAGAAATCGCCGAGAAAGCTGGTGGCGAAGCATCGCTTGAAAATATTGTGCCGTATATTACAGCGAAAACTGATATTTTCTTGAGTAACTCAACAATGCGACCAATTATTACACAGGAAAAATCATCATTTAATTTCAGAGAGATAATGGATGGCCAAAAGATTCTGCTCGTGAATCTATCCAAGGGCCGGTTAGGAGACTTAAATGCCGAACTGCTTGGTTTGATTATCGTGGGTAAGTTCTTGCAGGCTGCACTGTCACGTGTTGATGCTGTTGCCAGTGGCAGTACAGACATCAAAGATTTTTACCTCTATATTGATGAGTTCCAAAACTTTACGACTCCATCTATTGCAACGATTCTTTCTGAAGCACGTAAGTATCGGTTGTCGCTTAATATCGCACATCAGTTTATCGCGCAGCTTGATGAGAAAATTCGTGACGCGGTATTTGGTAATGTGGGAACTAAATGTGTGTTCCGTGTTGGTAACGAAGATGCTGAGTTCTTAGAGAAACAGTTCCAGCCAGACTTTACTGCTGCTGATATTGTAGGCCTTGATAACTTTAATGCATACGTGGCACTCTTGGTTGATGGTAAACCAGTACGTCCATTCAATATGCACACATTACCCCCTGAACCTGTTGATTTCGGTACAATTGATCATATCAAACAACTTTCATATCAGCGATATGGACGCGAATCGGCAGAAGTCGAAGCGGCTATTGAAAAAAAA
>CEQS01003992.1_pt1 | contig 35879 bp, 25 predicted proteins | sample 530981 | NCBI WGS metagenome assembly CEQS01 (sample SAMEA2621176, study PRJEB7988) | marine metagenome | biome: marine biome (ENVO:00000447); feature: mesopelagic zone (ENVO:00000213); material: "saline water (ENVO:00002010), including plankton (ENVO:xxxxxxxx)" | depth 800 m
ACAGATGAGGCGGATAACTGTACAGCAGCTCCAACGGTTACACATGTTGGAGATGTATCAGATGGTTTATCATGTCCAGAGACGATTACACGAACGTATAGAATCGAGGATGCATGTGGTAACTTCATTGAAGTAGATCAAACGATCGTAGTAAATGATGATATTGCACCAACAGCGTCTAACCCGGCTACGACAACAGTAGCGTGTGCAACAGATGTGCCGGCAGCAGATCCAGCAGTTGTGATAGATGAAGCAGATAACTGTACAGCGAATCCAACAGTAACCTTTATCTCTGAAACGTCAGATAACAATGTATGTAATGGAGAAGAGCTAACTCGAATTTACGAGATCGAAGATGACTGTGGAAACACAACAACTGTTACACATACGATCATCATTGATTCATACACTCCTACATTCACAGTTGCAGGAACAGATCCAACGCAATGTGGAGCAACGGATGGGTTTATCACAGTGAGTGGTTTAGATCCGAATACATCATATGAGATTGGATATAATGGAAATGCACCACAATCAGTTACTACTGATGCAAATGGTGAATACGTGATCACTGGACTTGGAGCAGGTTCATACACTGATTTTAGTGTAGCACCATCATCATGTACATTATGTGAGGCTACAGATGGAACAGTGATCAACCTTGTAGATCCAAATGCACCTGCAGTAGATGCAGGACCAGATCAAGAGGTTTGTGAAGGAACAGAGGTTACACTAACAGCAAACAATCCAGATGGAGCCAATATATCATGGGATAATGGAGTGACAGATGGAACACCATTTACACCAGGTGTGGGAACAGTTAATTACACGGTAACAGCTGAGTTAAATAACTGTATTTCAACTGATGTTGCTACTGTAACTGTTAATCCTTTACCGAACGTGAATGCAGGAAATGATGTTGTGATCTGTGAAGGAGATCAGGTTGTTTTATCGGGTTCTGGAGCAGATTCTTATGTTTGGGATAATGGAGTATCAGATGGAGTTGCGTTCAATCCAACTACAACGACTACATATACAGTGATAGGAACGTCAGCAGATGGATGTGAAAATACGGATGATGTAACTGTTACAGTAAATCCAAACCCTACAGTTTCTTTTGAAGCTGATACAACTCAGGGATGTGTACCGCTGACAGTTAACTTTACAAACTTAACTCCAGGTAACTCATCTGAGTGTGTTTATACTTTCAGCGATGGAACTCAGATAGTTGGGTGTGATATTGCGCACACCTTTACATCTCCTGGTTGTTATGATGTGACACTTCAGGTTACGAATGATCAAGGCTGTATAAGTACAACTACAATTCAGGATTATATCTGTGTCGATGCTTATCCAATAGCAGACTTCTCAGTTGATCCAGGAGAGCTTTCGAACTTGAATAGCACGGCTCAGTTCACGAATGGATCATCTGGTGCAGTAACGTATGAATGGGACTTTGGAGATGGAGAGTCAAGTACACTAACAAATCCAGAACATACATATCCTACGACTGAAGATGGAGACTACGAGGTTCAGTTAATAGCTTACAGTGAATTGGGCTGTCCAGATACAGTAACTACTATATTGCCGTTGAGGGAGGAATTGATCTTCTATGTGCCGAATACATTTACGCCAGACGGTGATACTTACAATCAGACATTCAAGCCTGTGTTTACTTCAGGGTTTGATCCTATGAATTACCAATTATTGATATTCAACAGATGGGGTGAAGTGATCTTTGAGTCAAACAACGCTGAAGTTGGATGGGACGGAACATATGGAGTAGATAGCGAGGAGTTAGTGAAAGATGGAACATATGTTTGGAAGATCACATTCAAGACCAAATACAAAGACGAGAGAGTAGTCAAAGTAGGTCATGTGAATGTGCTGAAATAGGATTAATTAATTTTGATTGAAGGGAAGTCATCTGGCTTCCCTTTTTTATTTTTTAAAGTGTTTTATTTTGAATTTTAAGTAGCTTTTTTTACTATAGACGTTCACTAAAATAGCAATCATGAAAGGTCTACTACTAGCGGGGGTGTTGGTCTCCGTAGTTTTTCACACGTCAATATTTTCGCAGTGTTCAGAGAATGAAGAAGATAAGGTTTTACTTGTTGGTGACAGTTGGGCCTTCTTTATGGGGGTCGACCAAACAATCAATGATGTTTTCGAACAATGGGGCCATTCAAATAAGAAGTTCTTCACAAATTTAACTTTAGCTGAGAATGGAGCTGAAACAGTTGATTTCCTTTCACAGAACAAACAAGATGAGATCGAACAACAACTGATGGATAAACCCTCAATTGATATAGTGCATCTAAGTATAGGAGGAAATGATGTGCTTGGTAGCTGGAATACGACAATGACATCTTCCCAAACAGATTCAATTAAGGAACAAGTTAAAGACAGTATTATCGCAGTCATTGATTTCATCCAATCTGTTCGTCCCGGGATTCAAGTTGTTTGGAGTGGATATTGTTATTCTAATTTTCAAGAAGTCATTGAAGGACAGCTGATTCCATCGGCCCATCCTTTTTATGGAACATGGGAGGATATGAATTTCCCAGACAATCAGACAATCAATACTCTTCTAAATGAGTTTACCGATCTTATGTATTCTGTTTACGAGAATGACCCAAATGTTCATGTTATTAAGGCTACAGGAATGATGCAGCATACTTTTGGTCAAGTAGATCCGCTTGAAATCGCTCCATTTGGTTCATACCCTTCAGGAACAGCTCCATTATCAGTGGGTTTTGTTGATTATCCTTCTCCTAAACCATCGATGAGAAATTATGGAGTGACCAAGGATTGTTTTCACCTTTCTGTTCAAGGTTATGAAGATCTAATTTCGTATCACACCCAAAAATACTATCACAAGGCATTAATGAGAGACAAATATTTTATTGCATCAAATGATTCTAGATCTGGAGCAGTTTCATCGAATGGAAGCACTGATACACTTTTATTATTGGGAGATAACGGTGTAGAAAATTTCGAAACTATCATAAACTTTGATACCCAAGGCGAGATTGACTCTATTATAGATGAAGCAAGCATCTATATATATCGTGAACAACAATTAGGTACAAACCCAGTCAACTCTGATATGGTTGTGAAGATCATCAATGGATCATTCGGTCAAAGTTATTCGGTTGAAATAGATGATTTTGGTTTAGACGGAAGCTATCAGTCTAACGCATGTGTTTTTGGTGATAATCAAGATGGAAAATGGGTTAGGATTGACCTTCCAGGGCAATTACTTCCATTTATTAGCGGATTCAAGGATACTCAGATCAAGTTAGTTCAAGAAAACCCAGGCTCTTTTGTTCGTTTTTCAGGTACAACTGATCCAGAGTTTGCACCTGTTCTTGATATTAAGTACGGAAATCAATCTGTGGCTCAATTAGAAGAAAATAAACTGAATGATATTGCAATCTATCCTAATCCGGCTAATGATCATTTAACCATAAAATCAAGCTCAAATAAGATAAAAAGATTGAGCGTATATAACATGCTTGGAGACTACATTGAATTACCCATCTCGAATGGATTTAAGAATATAGATCTCAGTAGTTTGAATGAAGGAACTTATCTTATTAAGATTATTACCGCTCAAGGCGTTGTAACGAAGAAGTTCATGAAAAAGTAGAGATATAACACGCTTAACGAGTGTTCCATCTTCTAAATTATCCACTATCTTTGCAACTAATGAAATGGATTGGAGATAGAGTAAGCTTTAAGGATCACAAAGACAGTGTCACATTTGTTATTTATCCACCTCAAGTAGGAATGAAGAGAACAGTTGTCCTAATCTGGTTTATTCTCTGGATTTTGATCGGCGGTTATGTGACAACACAGTTCTTTTATGACTATTCAGATAAAGAAAAAATAGCACTATTCGTTTTCATGGCATTTTGGCTCTATTTCGCTGTTCGAGTTCTCAAAACATTACTTTATTTATTTAAAGGAAGGGAGTATATAAAAGTCGATCAAACTGCACTTCGTGTTAAGAAAGCCACCGGTCAATACGGTAAAGCAAAACAGTATTTTCTGGAGAACCTTTCGAAATTGAAAGTTGTAGAAATGAATTCGAGATCCTTTCAGAAGGTTTTTGAAGACTCTGCATGGGTTAAGGGTACAGATCGCATTCAGTTTGAGTATATGGGAAAGCATTACAGTTTTGGTAGAAAACTAAATGAAAAAGATGCAAAGCTTATGTTCCAGATCATTACAAAACGAATAGATAAGTTCCTTAAAAAGAAAGAAAAAGGATAGTTGTCTCGGTTTAGGTTGGTTGTTTCATACTGACTTTTTAATTTTGTTCAAAATCAAGTTGATGAAGTTTACTACTACGCTACTCGCATGTTTAACGGGTACTTTCTCTTTGTTTGCTCAATTTCCTGAGAAATCAATCCATCAGGAGCAGTTAGAGTACTATAATAGCAAAGAGTTTGATGCAGCATATTATCAATCTCACAATATTCCATCTTCTGATGTAGTTCACGAGAAAAACAATTGTGCTCTTGATAAGATCGTATTTGGATGGCACCCTTACTGGAGTAATGGGTATGAAGTAAACTACAACTGGGATCTACTGTCTGACTTATCTTATTTTTCCTATGAAGTAGATGCAGCAACCGGTAATGCCAATTCTACTCATGGTTTTGCAACTGCTCAGGCTGTAACGGATGCTTTAAGTAATGGTGTTCGAGTAAATCTCTGTGTTACTCTTTTCTCTGATCATGCTACTTTCTTAGGTAATCCTACAGCAAGACAAACGTTGATCACAAACTTGATAACACTTGTTCAGAATAGAGGCGCACATGGAGTGAACATAGATTTTGAAAGTATGCCTTCAAGTGTATCCGCAGATTACACATCTTTCATGATCGATCTTTGTAACCAAATGCATAGTCAAATTCCGGGGTCTCAGGTGTCTATTGCAATGCATGCAGTCGACTGGAGTGGATTTTATGATATTCCAGCGTTAGAACCATACGTGGATCTTTTCTGTGTTATGGGATATGATTACTACTGGACGGGAAGTGCAAATGCAGGTCCAAATGATCCGCTTTATCAGTTTCAAAACACCTATAATTATACGCTGTCTCGTTCAACCACCTATTATCTTGATCAAGGTGTTCCCAGATCCAAACTGGTGATGGGTCTACCTTATTACGGCAGAGAATGGAATGTTACTTCTCATACTTTACCTGCTACTACAACTGCTAATGGCGTGGCAGCACTTTATAGAGTTGTAAAGAACAATGTAAGCGGTGACTATGATCTTTCAAATAGAAATGTTGACCAGGAAAGTAGATCTGTGTATTATAATTTCTTTGATGGAGGAACTCCTGTTCAGTGTTTCATATCTGAAGAAGAACAACTCGGTGAGCGAATGGAATTTGTGCAACAACGAGGACTTGCGGGAATTGGTATTTGGGCGCTTGGTTATGATGATGGGTTTCTGGAGCTATGGAATGAGATCAAAAGTAATCTAACGAATTGCTATGAACAAGCTTGTTCAGGAACATTTTATGATATCGGAGGTGGTCCATTTAAGAATTATTATGATGATGAGAATTATACTTTCACAATTGCTCCGCCTAATGCGGTAAGTTTAGATATTAGTTTTTCTTCTTTTGATGTAGAACAAGGATTTGATTACCTATATGTTTATGATGGAGTGGATGATAATGCTCCGCAGATCGCTGGCAGTCCGTTTTCTGGAACTACAATTCCAGCTGATTTTACAACAAGTTCAGGAGCAGTTACATTTAAGTTTATCTCTGATGGAAATACGACTGCCGGAGGATTTGAAGGGACATATTCGTGTAATACAGACGAAATAGATCCTATTACTTCTATTGATCCAGTAACATCTTCTAACTGGCAGACAGAAGATTTCAGTCAAGACTTTAATGACGAAGATAATATCAATGGAAGTGGTATACATAAAGCTTATTACAATGTCGCTTATTTGAATGATGGGGAATGGACATCTAATCAGGAAAGAGGTTTCTATTTTGATGATTTCGATGATGAAACGTTTGCTGCATCTTGGAATGTTGAAACTGGTACGTGGAGTGAAACTGCTTCGGGAGTTCTGATGCAAGATGATGAATCGCTTGGCAATACAAATATATGGTCAAGTTTAGATCAGAGTTTATCAAATCATTACGTTTATCATTGGAAAGGTCGGTTATCTGGATCGGGAGCGAATAGAAGAGCTGGATTGCACATTTTTTGTGATGACCCCACTGCTGTGAATAGAGGTAACTCCTATTTTGTATGGTTTAGATTGGATGATGATAAAGTGCAATTCTATAAGTCTGAAAATGATGTTTTTGGCTCACCGGTGGTTAATAACCAATTCGATTTTCAAGAGAATATCTGGTATGACTTTAAGCTGATCTATGATAGGATAGGAGGAGAGGTCTGGATCTACATTAACAATGATCTAGTAGGTCAATGGACAGATAATACTCCAATTTCAACCGGTGATTACATTTCTTTCCGGAGCGGAAATGCTATCTGGGATATCGATAGTTTACGTGTTTATCGATCGAGATATCCATCATTGACGATCAATGTTGGTCCAACAACAAATGATGACATTCGAGCACAAAATCCTGACGCTTCAACTCCCTCAGGTCTCATTTCATCAATCGTAAAAGATAGTGCGAATAACTTGTCCTTGATCGATGAATCAAATATCGACGTGGATTGGACAGCTCCTGAGATCAGTTTTTTAAATGACGGTGAACTGCAAGGTCAAGACGTCGATACCATTGCGAATAATATGGTTTTAGAAGCGCATGCTCACTGGTCTGCAATTGATACGCATTCGAATGTAAGTAATTACCAGTTTGCTATCGGCACACAACCATTTTTAGATGATATTGTTGGTTGGACATCAAACGCTCTAGATACCTCAGTTGTCAATGTCGCATCGGGTAATTTTGTGCTCAATGAATGGTATTTCTTTTCGATGATCTCAACTAATAATGCAGGACTATCTGATACTATAGCTTCGGATGGATTTAGATTAATTGATGTTGCATCTTTAGAAACTGAAATTCTGGATATTCCAAAAGTCTTTCCAAACCCGGTTAATGACAAAGTTACTGTCCAGTCTAATTCCGTTATAGCGAAACTATCACTCTATGATCTACAAGGTAAATTGATCCTTAATAAAGATGTTGGTGATGAGTCAACTACCCTTGATCTATCTGAACTATCTTCAGGTTCTTACAATTTGAGAGTATTTGAGAAAAATAGAGTTGTAGAGATCCGATTGATAAAGCAGTAGTTTATCGATCTTTACCAATTAAAGGAAAATCATTTCCAAAACTGTATCCAGTTGGATACTGGGGAGAACCTTTATATTTTTGTGATAGCTCAGGAACTCGGCTTTCAACATAAGTTTTTAATTCATTCACTGTAATGATCTCATCAGCACTAAAGTCTCGAGCAAGTTCAGATTCAGCTTTCATTAACTCTAAAATAGCATATGTGAATACTCCATGCTTTAAGTCACTTGATTCATTTGCATATTCCATCTCTTGAGACGCTGTAATAAAGAATGTTCCACTGCTTCGCGCCAGCTTTGCAATGGCTTTTTCACGCTCAACGCCTCTGAATGAAGCTGATTTAAGAGCTCCTCCTGATTGACAAGCATCAATTACGAACAATTGTTTTTGAGCAGAAATGTCTTTTGCGATTTCAAAAAGCGATGACCCAGAAAGTCCTTTGTCAACCATCTGAGAATATTCACCATACATATTGGTTATATCATTCATTACCAGAAAGAAATTTGATTCATCTGATTTAGGATTAGGAATCATTACACCATGTCCTGCATAGTAGAAGACAAAAACATCTTCAGGACCGATCTTGGACTTCAGCTCGTTCATTTTCGATAAGACTTCGGTCTTGGTAACATTATTATTAAATAACTCTATCGAATGGACATCTTCAAAGAGAAATGCTGCATTCTTTGTGAGCTGGTCTGAAAAAGTCTTAGCGTCGTTTCTCGCATAATTAAGGTTATAATTTGGATTTTCATATTTATTGATTCCCATTGAAACGATAAACAATTCTCTTCTGCCTATGAGCGTATCATATCTGATGGTTAACGTTTTTGAAGGAGAACGAAGCTCGTTTTCCGTTATCAGTTCTAATTTGATCTTATTGATTCCAGGGACTAATGTGATATCAAAACTCTTTTCTTTAGCTACTCCACGAAATACAGGATTACTTTGCACATCAATCGTAGATGTTCGTTTAGCGTTATTAAAAACAGCGATGGATTTAACCTTCTCCTCTGATTTTGTATAGTCAATTGATAGATTCAGTGTTTTCGAGTTGTGCTTATAAACTGAATCAGGATTAACATTAACCATTTCGTTTTGGAATGTCTTGTATTTCAATTGAAAAGTTGGAATATCATTCATCAGCTGATTTAAACCTCTATCATCAGTCTCCTTTTTATTTTTCAATTGATCAAATAACTTTGGCTCATAATATTTATCAAAGAATAAGTCGATCTCTAGAGCTTTTAATCCTTGAACGTAGTTGATCTGTTGCATGGCTTTTGAAGTACCTTCAAAACTTCCATTCGGTGAGAGCAGTAACCATTCATTTCGATCGATAACGTGCAACGTGTATTTTAATGACAAATCCATATCCTGAAGCTCCCAGTGTTTAATTTCACCGGTAACATCACGCGTCAGAATTTCATTCATTGAGGGATTCCACTGCACCCAGTTCACCCCTGAATTATGTGCAATTTTTTCGAAGATCAACTTCCTTGATCTGTAGTTATACCCGTAAACAGATCTGTTCGCATTACCTACGATCAACATTTCAGAATCTGGCAAATGGCAAACACTGAGCATAGCTGATCTATCCTGATTAGAGAATTTATCCAATAATGTACCCGTATTAAAATCCCATATTTTTAACCAACCATCGCGAGAAACAGTGGCAAGCATTTGTTGACCATCTTTTTTGAAAAAACAAAAGTCTGAGATCGTTTTAGAATGACCGATGAATTTATCTATCCTGGATTTTGTATCAGCCTCATAGAGTCTCATGTTTTTCTCGACATCTCCAATAGCAAGATAAAGATCACGAGGGGAGAAGCTAACCTTGAATCCTGTATTGTTTTTAAAGTCGATCGCGTCTATTAGTTTTGGCTGAGAACGGTTCTTTGAGATCTTCCAATGCTTTACAACTCCATCCCAGCTTGAAGTGATCAATTCATCTCCCGCTTCATTGAATGCTGCAGAAAATATGTAACGAACATGAGGTCTGAATTCCCAGATCAATCTTCTTTCTTTATAGTTCCATAACTTCATATAGCCTTCAGCATCTCCAGTTATAACTAATGGACCTGTTGGATGAAAGATGACTGAAAAAATTGGGCTTGAATGATGAATAAAACGGGGAAGTAGATTACCAGATTCAAGATCTTGAATTACTACTGATGTATCAATTTTACCTATAGCTAGATATTTACCTTTTGGATCTAACGAAATACCTGGTCTTAGTTTAAGATGATTAATGATGTTTCGATTGTACCAGGACGAGTAGTTTAAAGAACTTACTTGTTGTTTCTGGTCATTCAATATTCCATTAAAGCGGCGTACTGTTTTACCCGTCTTGATATTCACTGCATCGATACCAAAAATATCGTTTCCAATCAGTTGAATAGGTTGGGAGGGATGTAATCTACTTTTTGATCGTTCTTTGAATTCTGTAGATGTATACGTTTTTCCAGATGTTAAACTGACATGCTGGAATTTATCTTCGCCGACTGTTATCCATTCACTATTCTTTGAGATTGAAATCTTGCTTGCTTCATCCAATTCTTTTTGATGTGATATCAATTTCCAGTTTGTTGTTTTGTAGGTCTTTAAACCTTCGTATCTCGAAAAAGTAGAAAAGTACTCTCCATCCTCGCTAAAAGTGATCTTCATTTTACATCCATCACATTGCTTTTCCGATTCAAAATAGTGTATTTGTTTGCCTGTAGTTATGTCAAATATTCCTGCCTTAAGTTTATTCGAAGCTATAGCTACAATGTTTTCAGTTGGACTGAATTCGTAATAGTAGGGTTTGTCAAATGGGATCAAAGTTGTGTCACGCGTTGATCGATTGATCAAATGAACTCCAGAATAGTTCTTTACGTTTATTTCGAAAAGTTGGTCTTTGGACCACGATTTTTTACTAACACGGGCAGAAAACCCCTTCTTTGAATACTGAACCGATTGGTCGCTTAATTTAATTTTGACGAACTTATCTCTGTTGTCGCCGATGAAGATATAGTCTTCGTTTGGAGAGAAAGAAATAGATGCCGGATATGAATGTTGTTCATCATACTTGTACTTAAATTCGACTTCTCCGTTGAGACAATTAACTAGAAATACAAAATTATCGGAAGAAGAGGATAGAAGTTTTTCTCCATCTTTCGAAAACTGCAGTTGCAGGATCTTTCCTGTGTGATGATTGAACGATCGAATCTGTTTTCCAGATTTAAAGTCCCAGAGAATAATCGAATGATCTACACTGCCGCTGGCAAAATAGTTCCCACTTGGATGCCAGGCAATAGATGAAATTGGTTGAATGTGACCTTTCTGTACAATGGTTTCAATTGCCTCATTTTGAGAATAAGAGAAACTACTCAACAGTACGAAGAATAAAATGCATAAGCGCATATGAGAGAGGTTATTGTGTTAAGCTAAAATACGAATTCGGTAATGTATGAAGCAAAAAAAAGGGTGGAAAGAAGTTCCACCCTTGAATTTTATAATGAAATAATATTAGACTTTACCTAACATCGCTTTCTTCAATCCAGCATCAGCAGGCTCTTTTCCGAACCAAATTCCCCATAGTGCTTTTTTGAACTCTAATCCTTTAGTTCCACCAAGGTTCTTACCGTTCATGTAGATCTGAACTCCTTCTGCAGGCTTGTAGATCAAAATGATGTCATCTCCTGATTTAAACTCAGAAGTGAAGTATCCCATGAATTCTTTGATCTGAGCATCTGTTGCTTTCCCTTCAGTAGAAGTAGCGAAACCATCTTTAACTGTTTCAACGAACTTATCACGGGTTACTTTATCAGAAACCAATTTGATACGGATACAAGATTCTTTATCCATGTCAATTATCTTCTGAGCATCTTGAGATTGCTCTGGCAAATAAAGCGCAGATACGTAAAGATCAAAAAAGTACTTCTCACGAAGCCCCGATCCATTGTATTTAACAACCTGATCATTGATCTTCATCTTTGCAGGGAATTTAACTCCGTGCGATTCAATATCCTGAGCATTTGTTGTGAACATTAGTCCGAATAAAAATGCTGTGGACAGTAATAATTTGAATTTCATAATTTTGAATTAATTGATTAATGTTTAATTTTAAGCAAATGTTATTCCAAATTTACAAATAATATAATTATGAAAAGATTAGTCAGCTTGTTAATGATCGGTACAGTACTACTATTGTCATCTTGTGGAGGTGGATGGGATGAAGAAAGAAAGAACAAAATAAAGAACGATTGTATTGCAGAAGGAGGATATGATTGTGATTGTTTTGTAGAAAAAACGTTGGAAACGTTTAAAACGCCTGAAGAATATAACAATCAATCAGATGATGCTAAAGCGAAGTACGAAGAGGCATTGGAGGGTTGTGCAACAGAAGAAGAAGAGAATACAGAAAACCTTGAGTCGTTTTAATCAGTTTTTTTGATCCATTTTATTTCACCTCCTGGTTTTTGTCTAAGGACATAGTTCCAGGGGGTGTTTTTTTTGTCCTTATCGAAGATTTTCATCCAGAGATCAAAATTGAGGTCTTTTGAACTTCTGATAAAACTGATCTCATAATTGTTACTGAGTAATATGAAACTACCTTTAGTAACGTTCACTGAGTCCCCAACAACGATACCTTCACAATCATCACCAAAACAATCAAACCAATTGTAGAGCGCATTTACTGTTCTAATACTGTCGCTGTAGATCCAGGTTCTGTAATCAATAAAATTGCTGTCAACTATTAAGCCTCTGGAAACTGAAGTATCAACTGCAAACCGATTTGGAATTAATGTCCAATCATTCTTTGAACGATCATCATCAGTATCCGCTAAAGTGACATCTTTTCCAAGTATCTTCTTTAGTGAATCAATAATTGGGTCAGATGTCTCATTCTCCGTTGAAATTGAATCATTGTATTCATAATCTCTTTTGGATGAAGGGATTATATCATCTATTTCAACAACCTCAGTCTTTGATCCTCCCGAACAACTTGTCACGATTAAAGCAAAGAGAAGAGCAGGGAACAAGTAACGATAGCGTTTATATGTTTTTGATCGCCTCTTGTGCATAATTGATTTGTTCTGGTGAATTGTCCAAGTGAGTGACCAATCGAATCGTATCTTTTCCGAAAGGCATAATATGCACATCTTTTTCAGCAAGTTTATTTACGATCGAATCTACAGACGTTGATGGCTCCACCTGAGCAACTACAATATTAGTATCAACATCCATAATATCCTTGATCCAAGGTTGTTCTGAGAGTGTCTGAGCGAGTTTTCGAGCGTTCTCGTGATCATCTTTCAATCGTTCGATGTTGTTCTTTAAAGCGTATAATCCACCTGCTGCTATGATTCCTGCTTGTCTCATTCCACCACCTAAAACTTTTCGAACACGTCTCGCCTTTTTAATGAATGATCTAGATCCGATCAACACAGAACCAACTGGCGCTCCTAATCCTTTCGATAAGCAAATAGATATTGAGTCAAAGTTTTGAGCATAGCTTTTATAATCTATTCCTGTCTCTACTAATGCATTGAAAACGCGTGCACCATCTAAATGTAATGGAAGACCGTGCTTATCACAAAGTGATCGAATAGACTGAATTTCTTTAATGTCGTAAATAGCTCCACCTCCTCGGTTCATCGTATCTTCTAAACAGACGAGAGAAGTAAGTGGATAATGAACATTTTCAGGATCGTTTATTGATAACTCAACGTTTTGAGCAGTTATTCTTCCGCGATCACCATCTAATAATTTTACAGATGTTCCACTGTTTTTGGCGATTCCACCACCTTCGTATTTATAGATATGAGCTTCCTTTGAACAGATCAGTTCATCTCCGGGTTTACAATGGACGTTGATTGCTATCTGATTTGTTTGTGTACCGGAAGAACAGTAAAGTGCTGCTTCCATTCCGAATAGGTCAGCAGCATACTTCTCAAGTTCATTAATTGTCGGATCTTCTTCGAAAACATCATCTCCAACTGGAGCATTGAACATGAACTCCTTCATTTCAGAAGTTGGTTTTGTTACAGTATCAGATCTAAGGTCAACTTTCATTCTACTATTTTTTTCTCATTACCATAAGTCCATCACGTACCGGGAATAATACATTCTCAACACGCTCGTCTTTATGAACCTTTTCATTGAATGCTTGCAAAGCAATCGTGTCTTCATCTTTCTCTTTGGCTTCCTTAATAACTTTACCTGACCAAAGTACATTGTCGGCAATAATATACGATCCCTGAGGAAGCTCATCGATCAAAAGATCATAATAATTTGAATAGTTTGTTTTATCCGCATCAATAAAGACAAGATCAAAATCTTTCTTAAGGTCAGGAATTATGTCCATTGCATTTCCAACCTTCATTTTTATTCTGTCCTGAAACCCAGCTTTTCGAACGTATTCATTTACCATGTCTTCAAGCTCGTAATTCACATCGATAGTGATGAGCTCTCCATTCTCGGAAAGTCCTTCAGCCATACAGATTGCTGCATAACCAGTATATGTTCCGATCTCGAGAATTCGTTTTGGTTTGATCATGTTGCTCAACATACTCAGCACTCTTCCCTGTAGGTGACCAGAAAGCATTCTTGGTTGAAGAACACTGATATGAGTTTGTCGGTTTAGTTCGTTAAGCGTCTTTGATTCAGGAGTCGTATGTTCATTTACATATTCTTCCAGTGCTTCATCTAAAAATTCCATTGCAACCTTTTGATTAATAAAAAAGCAAATCTATAAGCCGGGTTCTGTTTCCACCAAAAGATGGAAGCTTGTCATTTATCTAGTTCCGACCTCGCGAACGGAATCAATCGATCTACCCTCTGAGTTGGGCGAGCAGCCCTCAAACCTCAGTTTACATGATCTTTCAGCCCATAAGGTTTACCTAGCTCCTGATATCACTATCTAGGACGGTGAGCTCTTACCTCGCCTTTTCACTATGACCCTGATGGTTACATCAAGGCTACCTATTTCTGTGGCACTATCTGTCTACAAATGAATGCATCCTTCCCGTTAGGAAGTATGGTGCTCTGTGCTGCCCGGACTTTCCTCTTTTGAACTAAATGAACAAAAGCGACAAGCCAATTTGCTTGAGACAAATTTAGTAATTATTCGATAATCAACTTGGAAACCTGTGATCCTTTATTGGTTTGAATGATCACGGAATAGACACCTGATACAAGACCATTAGTATCGATCAATTCAGATTTGCTGTCAACATTTTTCATCAATACTTTTTTCCCGAGAGCATCCACAATGGTTATGTTTTCCATTCTGAACTCAGACGTAATACTAATCTTGCTTTTAGCTGGATTAGGATAAATCGAAGTTTCAAAATGCTCCTCACTACTAAGACTTGCGTCTAACCCAAGGTATTCATCAATATATGTTATACCAGTAACGTTTTCACCACCATTAACTTCCTCAGTTTGAATAGCAAATACTGGACGTTTTTCTCCTTTTGCCCACCATTCGTACTGATGTGTAGTTCTTTCAATTGGCACCCATGTTGCAAATCCCTGAATGTCAACATAAAGTGAATCTTGTTCATTAATGGTATGATGAATACGCAATGTGTTGAACGTACTGTATGGGGTGATCAATGTTCCATGACCATCAACTTCTGAAGCTCGTTGTCGGTATTGTCTGAATATCGCATTGAATATTGGATTGAAATCCATGTTGGTATAACCTCTTGAAGAGTATGTGTCTCCGAATTCAATAGGAAATTTATACCCGGCCTCGATCGTATCACTTCTGAATCCAACCTGTTGGCCATCTACATTAAAACTATATCCTGTGTATCTCAATGAATCACTATCTATCTTGACAATTCGATTGATATCCTGGATGTTAACAGGTAAGAAATTACTGAAATCCTCAAATGGAATTCCATCAAAAGGTCTGTAGTAATCAGATACATATTGTGGTGGGGCAGTAGGACCAAACTGAAAACCAACAATCGCTCCAGCACTAGAGATCGAATAAGCTTTTTCTAAACGTTGACTATTAGCTGTTAGATTGGAAAAGTCCCAAACTGAATTAGCGCCTGTTGTTGCAAAATCAATGCCCATGTCCATAGTTTCAGAAACCCTAACAGTATCCTCAACTGCGAAGAAATCTGTCTCATCTAACGAGATCTGTGATTGAGCAAAAGGGATTACAAAAATAAAAGAGAGTAGTGTTAGTCTCATAATTAGATATTTGATTCAAATATAGGATTTTCTAGTGAGCAATCCCGAACCTAATATCCAAAGATGCATTCACTGTATCTTGAGTTGAAACTTTAAGAAAGGTTGAGTTCAGTTGACCTTCGATATACGTTACTTTCTCACCGTCGTCATTTGTGCCGTATTCAAACGAATTAGTTACTATGATTTCCTGATTTTGTGAACCTGGGAAAGAAATATATTTTTCCCCGAAATAATTAATTTCTATTGAAGCCTTGTGATCCCAAGTTAAGTTTGATTGGAGTTCAATGCTACTTAAATCGCTCAAACGGTAATCAGTTTGGTTTCTGTTAACCCAGATCTCACGTTCTCTAAAACTTCCATTAGCAAATGTGATTCGAGCTTTTAAGGAATATGTATTTAAACCAGAAGTACTATCCTTGTAAGTCATAGCATCAGAAACAAGAACATCATTTCTGTACCATTTTATCTCATTGATCTCATTGTTCGGCGATTCAACAAATGAAATTATTTGATCATTCTGACCAACCAAATACTTAACGACAGCATTGGTATTTTTTTGATAACCAATTAGGTAAGTGTTACAAGTGCTTCCCGTTGAACCATTTGAAAAGATAACATCTGCACAAATCTCATAGCGTCCTGGTTCAGATATGTTGATCTCGCTGTAAGGTTGAGTAACGCCATCTATTGTCCAGGTTACTTCATCAATGAACTCTTCGTTAGGAAACAAGCTTTTCGATAGTGTAGCTAATGGATTGTTATTGTAAGGGGCAATTTGTATCCCTGTACCTACAATATCCGTACTTAGTTCTGGAATATCCAGCATCCCGTCTGATATATTCACATTCATTTCAATATCACCTTCGATCAAAGCGCCTCTAAACTGATCAACACCATTAACTGTAACAACATCAGTGTACATGTAGGCATTATCCTCACCGGCCTCCAAAGAGATCTCATTTCCGTCTATAGTACCTTGAGCACCAAACACAGGGTCGTTACTCGGTGGATCCGGAGTAATATCCTCCTTAGTACAAGAAAATACGATCAGTGAGATCACAAAAACAAGTAATATGTTAGCAAGTGATCTCATTACTTAAAGATATTGTATTGTAAGGATACCTGACCAAATACAGGGTTAGTAGTGGCAGATTCATTGAAGTAATCACCTTCTTTAATGCGGTTAGTGAAGTTAGTTCCGATCTTAACACCAGCAGAAAAACGAGGACTCAATTGATGAGTCAACCACAGGTATCCTTGACCAGAGATCTTATTAAGTCCATTGCTATAACCTTGAATATTTTCTGTTTTCACGAGTTTATTGTCCTCGAAACTTTGAAGTTGCATCGATGTATTAACAAGGTAATTCGCTTGTAATCCCATACCAAAAGAAGTTTTGTTTTGACGATATCCGATCTCAACAGGGATATATATGTCATACATGTTTTGGTACGAAAGATCTGTCTGATGATTTACTACACCGAATCCATAAAACTTCGCTCTTCTACTTACAACCAAGTCAGCGTTAGTTGACATTTGAATTCCTAAACCAGTTGAAAACTGCACACCAGATCTATTATACATTGCTTTAAGTGCAAAATTCATGATTCCAGATTCAAAAGGTCTGCTCGTTTTATAATTCTCCATTACTCCCGCGCTTAGCTCAGCTGCTAAATTCCATCGTCTATCTTTTGCCTCAATGATGCGGCTAGGACTTACACTATTCGCAAATGAAGATTTCAGAACAGGTAAAGATCCAATGGGGAATAATTCGTTTTTAGCAAAAACTGGAGATTCGCTTGAAAACTCAACTGTGTTTCTATTATCAATAGATTTTTCAGATTGGTCAGATCTCAAATTCTTTGAATCAACAGTTGATAAATTTTGATCATCTACATCCTTTGTTGTTAAAGAAGCAAGTGCATCATGGTGAGAATTATCACCAGAGCTGATCGTAACTTTAGGATTCTTCGTTGATGATTTCTGATTGAATTGGAAATCACTTTGTTGATGCTCTTCCGCACTGATATTATTGTTAGCTAGCCTCGAATAACGTGCATCTGGTGATACCGTGCTTTGATTCAGGAACAATAATGCCAGAATAAGCGAGAAAGCCGCACCTCCTCCTAGTGACCAGAATAATAATCCTTTGCGCTTCGCCTTCTCTGCATCAAGAATAGACGAAACATCATTCCAATACGCAGAGTCGTACTGAGGCGCTGGCTTATTTTGCGCTGCGTCTCTGAATAATTGATCGATATTTTTATCGTCTAAATTCATATTGCGATATTCTGCAAATTTGTTTTTTGTTGTTCTTCAATAAGGGATCTTAGTTCTTTTCGAGCAGTTGATAAATGCCATTTTGATGTACCTTCGGACATGTCCATGATCTCACCGATCTCGCGGTGATTGTATCCCTCAATAACATAAAGCATAAATACTCTTTTCGTTGCAGGCTTCAATTGATCAAGAAGTTTCATGATATCTTTTTCACCCATGTTGCTCTCCGCATCATTTCTTACTCCTCTGGAATGGTACTCTAATTCACGATCATCATCTCGCTTACTGATCTTCTCTTTGTACTTCTTGTTTTTTCGGTACTCATCAATAAGTGTGTTCGTCATGATCCTTTTGGCCCAAGCTGCAAATGGTGTTTCTTCGAGATCGATCTTTCCAAGGTTTTTCAAGATCTTCATGTATGCTACATTGTATATAGCTCTTGCGTCTTCTTCATTTCTGTGATAACGCATACATACAGGCATAAGAAACTGGAAACAAGCTTCGTAAAGCTTCTCCTGTGCGGAACGCTTGTTCTTTTTACAAGCCTTCAAAAGTGCAATATCCACGTGGAGGTAATTCCCGATAGTTCTTATGTTCTTATTTCCCTGCAATATAAGTCAATCTTAGTTAAATGCGAAACAACTACATATTAAAACGAAGGATTTCCTCATTTGGTTGGGAATGAATTGAATTTTTTACATCTTTCTTCAAAATATAAGCGAATGAAGCTGTTTTTGTTACGTCATGCACATACCGAGAAGGTAAAAAAAGGGATGACCGATTTTGATCGGGAAATCGATCATAAGGGAAAGAGTCAATTGAATAATTTGCAAAACTTTATTAGCGAGCATTACGCAGATACTTCATTTCAAGTATTTTGTTCAACAGCTCGAAGAACCAGAACTACATTTAATTCCATTCGATCAAGTCTCAATGTGGAGAAGGATCATTTCTCATTCCATGATGAACTATATCTTCCAAGTCGAGATCGCTTGCTTCATTTTTTGTGGAATGCAGAACAGCGATCGGAAATTGTTCTGGTCATCAGTCATAATAATGGAATATCGGATCTTGCAACATACTTGCTTGAAGAACCTATTTCTATGTCAACCGGGGGATGGATCGAGATCTCATTTGAGGGTTTCAGTCAGTTAGATCAGATCAGTAGAGGTTTAGGTACTAGAACAAAAGAGTTTTATCCATAGTCTGGTCATTTAAAACCTAATTGACTGATTAGTAAATAGTCTTGTTTCTAAAATTTTGATTTGGTTCTTTTTCTATTTCGTTTAAGGGTTTTTAGCAAATAATCACTTATTTTCGAGCTCTGCTTATTGGACTTTTATGCGTTACCTTATTTGCATACTTCTTATTGTGTTTTCAGCTCATTCCTATGGTCAATCTGATCTTCAGGAATTACATGATATATGGACCGATGAAGAGCAATCAGATAGTATTCGCCTTATAGCTTTGGATGATTACATTTGGGACGGATTTCTATATCCCGATCCTGACAGTGCGTTTAATTTAGCTCTTGTTCAGTATGTAATGGCAAAACGATCTAAAAATGATGAACAGATCGGAAATGCTCTTTCAAATCTAGGGCAAAGTCAATTATTCAGTGGGAATTATGATCAGGCGGAGCAATATGCTAAAAAGAATCTGAAATTCACGAAGGAAGTAAATGATACGTTGGGACTGCCACGTGCATACAACTTGCTTGGTATGGTCTATAATGATAGGATGGATTTTGATCGGTCAAAGCTTTATTTTGATAGTTGTATCGTTGTAGCTAAAAAACAAGGTCAACTTGATCTGTTGACTCATGTATATCATAATATTGGAGTTCTCTACAACAAGTTTTCATTTTTCGACAAAGCAATTGAGAGTTATGAACTTTCTTTAGAAATCGAAAAGGACAGAGGCAATATGCGTGGTGTTGGGATGACCAATAAGCAGATCGCCAATGTTTATTTTAAAATGGGGAATTTTTCGGCTGCCTACGAGATCTACCTAGATATAATAGATGTTTGTGAGAAAGCAGGAAACCTACCGGATCTTCATGCAGAGACTTGCAGCGACCTAGGTAATCTACTTCATCAGCAGGGTGATTATGAGAAATCTGCTGTTTATTTTCTCAAAAGTATAGCTCTTGCAAAGAAGCATGGATATGTTATAACTGAAGCTATAGCATCTGTGAACCTGGGAACGAACTATAATGAAATCAAGCAATATGAGGATGCGTTAAGACACTTTCGATCAGCTCTAGAAATTTTTAGAGATGTTGAACATCATTATGGTGAAGGAGTAGCACTAACAAATATTGGTGAAGTAAATACAGAGTTGGAGCAATACGATTCAGCTGCTGTTTATTTAAATGAAGGTTTGGAGATCTTTTTAGACATGGATAATCAGTATGGAATTTCTTCTTCATATAACTACTTAGCACACCTTTATGAAGCGGAAGGTGATTTTGATAAGAGTATCGATTACGCGAATCGATCGTTGGAAATAAGTAAAATGTATCAATTGCATGATCAGAGAGGGATGTCCTATGAAATGTTGTTCTCAGCTTATCGAAAAAAGAATGACCTAAAAAAATGTTTAGCAACTTTAAACGAAATGAAAGCGTACCGAGACAGAGACCTTTCGGTAAATTATTTCACCATGTCTGAGCTTCAGAAAGATCTTTACTTTCAGACGCTTGAACAAGATTTTCAGAATTACTTTGCTTTTTCAATACAACATAAAGATAAGTTTCCTCAGGTTGTGGATACGAGTTTTAACATTGCATTACAGACCAAAGGCTTGAGTCTAAAATCTACTTCTGCCTTGAGAAAAGAGATTCTAAATTCAGATAATCAAGAGGTCAAGGATCTTTATGAAGAACTGATCCGAACGAAAGAAAATATTGCGAAAAAGTATGCTCAGGGACAACGTGTGGATAGTCTTGAATTCGTTGCTAATCTCCTCGAAAGAAAATTGATCGAGGTTAGCAAAAGCTTTTCGTCTTTCGATGAGGTCCGAACCATAAACTGGGAATCGCTTCAACAAGAATTGAAAAGGGGAGAAGTAGTTATAGAGTATATCCATTTTAAAGATCCTGAATCAGAAGTCGTGCATTATGCTGCATTCATCCTAAAGCATTACGGAGCTCCGCAAATGATCTCCTTGTGCACAGAATCTCAACTAAAAAAGCTGCTTGACAAAGGTAAAGGAGGAGATTTAGAATTTGTGAATAGCCTCTACAACATCGAAAATGGTAAAAATGAGTTATTTGATATGATCATCAAGCCATTTTATCCATTTATTGAAAAATCAAAAAGTATTTATATCGCTCCCTCAGGATTGTTGCATAAAGTCTCATTTGCAGCACTTCCTTTGCCGGAAGAGAAGATCTACATGTGTCAACGCTTCGATATAAACCAGAATAATTCAAGTAGTGTTATGTTAGATCGAGCAGAGGTGAAAGTCAACGATTCAGACGAATTTTTGATCATTGGTGGAGTAAAGTATTCATCTAAGGACACTGAACAAGAGATTTGGAAATACCTTCCTGGAACGATGCAGGAAACGAACAAGATAACGGCACATTTGAGTCAATCCAATAAGAACGTTACCTTCTTAAGCACTTATGATGCAACTGAGGAAAACTTCAAATCATATGCTGTTGAATCAGAGTTTGTTCATGTTGCGACGCATGGTTTTTTCTTCCCCGATCCTGACCAGGTTTCAAATGAAGTGAATTCAACAGAAGTCGTCGAGGAGGTAAACTTCAGAGGAGCTACAAATTATGCAAGATGGTCTTTTGTAGAGAATAAAAATCCGTTAATGCGTTCTGGTATCACATTTTCGTATGCTAATGATGTTTGGCGAAGATCTACCAAGGATCTTTCCGAAGATGGTGTTTTTACTGCAAAAGAAGCAGCAGGGATGGATTTTTCAAGAACTAAATTAATGGTTTTATCAGCTTGTGAAACAGGTTTGGGAGATATTCGAGGATCAGAAGGTGTTTATGGATTGCAGCGTTCATTAAAGTTAGCCGGTGTAGACAAACTTGTGATGAGTTTATGGCAAGTACCTGATAAGGAAACGAGTGAATTTATGGATCTTTTCTATCAGCAATTAACTCAGTCTAATTCGGTTGAACTTGCTTTTAATTATGCCCGTAAAACAATGAGCTTGAAATATGAACCCTACTACTGGGGAGCATTTATTCTAATAGAGTAAGTAGTTTATTAAGACTTTTGTACATTTTCATAACTACTTAGTTGATCTATCTCCACAGTTGCTTGACCATATTTATTCTTACCTAGTATTTTTTTGAACTTCTTATTGACTAGGACCTCAGAACCTTTGTATGAAGAACGTGAGTGAACGTTTTGGGCGTATGTTTCGTCATAACCTTCTAAAAATAGCATGATCTCAATGTCATTTTGCTTTAAATCCTCTTCTCCTAATCCGTATAAAGGACTTTTTTCATCAATTGGATGGACAATGGTCCAGCTAGTTGCAAGCAGACTGATCACATCCATTTCAAGAGGAAGGAAGAAGAACTCTCTTTTATCACCTTTTTCACCTTTCTTTATGTGAGAAAAGGCCAGTTTCGCCTTGAGATTGATCAGTTGACTATCTCTTTGATTGGCTACTCTGATCATCAAGCCCTTCATATTTTTATAAGGTGCGATCAACGCATTTTCACTAAAGAGTAATTTTGCTTTTGGTTTGGAAAATCTTCCGTAAAGTAATCCTGTAGCAAGAGCGAACCCTAGTAAACCGATGAAAGATTCAAAGGCAGAGATCATTCCTATACTTTTACTCGCAGGACTCATTGCACCATAACCAACCGTGGTCAACGTCTGAGAACTGAAGAAAAAAGCGTCGAGAAAAGCTTGAAGTCCATTTGAAGATGACGCCCCTGTAATTCCCTCAATTCCAATTAAAAGGTATGTTAGTGCAAAAACAACATTGATCACTATATACCCTAATAGCATTACTAAAAAGAACGAAAGCCAGGACATATTGATCAGCGAATGAAATAGACTAAAGCGTTGAAAAAATCCTAACCCTCTTTTCTCTGTGTTGAATGTTCCATCTTTATTCAACAGCCGATTCCCTTCATTCTGAGTATTAGATCCAAACCCTGTATTTAAACTTTGATTTTTCCAAGCCATGGGATAAAGGTAAAACAAAAAAAGCTCACCAAAACGGTGAGCCTTCTTTGTTTTTTCGTGACCCCGACAGGAGATAGTTCAAACTTTATGGAGGATATTGAAAGTATTCAAATAAAGTTCAGTCATTTGATATGATTATTTTCAGATTAATTAATACTATTTTTGTTTAAAGGTTAACTCAATAACTTTAACAGTTCGTTTTGCTGAAATATTTAAAGATTAGTATCCTTGTTTTGGTGTTGTCTGATATTGCTTTTTGTCAAACATTAGATGAAAATGAATATTTGGACTCTGTAGCATTTGCCTCTTTCGAAAGGGACTCTTTTGAAATTGCTGAGCAAACGGCTCATGAAATTCTTTCTAAGAATAAGCTGGATACTAATATTTACAATGTTAATGCTAATACTTTATTAGGTATACTTAACAAAAATAGAGGGTATTATATCAGTTCAACGGAACACTATTTGGCGGCCCTAAACGAAGCTATTCTACTAAATGATTCCGCACGGCAAAGTGTTATACTTAACAATTTAGGTACTCTATATAAGCTCCAGGAAAATTATCCAAAGGCATTAGAATATTTTAATAAAAGCTTAGATCTAGAACTGAATTTAAAAGATGTTAATAATTCTCAGCTTTCAATACGTTATTATAACCTGGCAGACACCTACCTGGAAATGGATAGCTTAGATTTAGCATTGTCCTATTTCAACAATTCATTACTCATAGAACAGAAAATCAATGATCCAGCTGGAATTGTTTATGCTTATCTAGGAATTGCTAATGTTTATTTAAAAATGGAAAATACATACGATTCCAGCTTAATGCTTCAAAAAGTTAAGAATTATGCTCCTTTTGAGAATAGTGAATTGAAAGTACTTTTCGAATTTTCAGTCTCTAAGTTGAAGTTTCTTGAGGGTGACCATATTCAATCCTTGGCGAGGCTTCAAGGGGCCGTTAAAATTGTTCGAGAGAATAAAATGGAATTTATGTTGTTGGATCTAATGAAGCTGGAATTAGATATTCTACGTGCAAGAGGTGAGTGGGAATTGTTAGCCAGTAAGTATGAACAATATTTAAACCGAAAAAGTGAGTTAAACAATCAGCAGATAAAAAATAAAATTGATGATCTAAATTACCAAAATAGCTTGAAATTAAAACAGTTGGAGGTCGAAGCCTTGAAATATGAGAAAAAACAGGTGTTAGAAGATAAACAGATGGAACAAAAGGTAAATGAATTCACCGAGCGTTTACTATTCTATTTATTGCTACTTTTAATAACCGCGGTAATATTTGTTTTCATAGGGGTGAGAAAATTAAATAAAACTCAAGGAGGATGAATCTTTTAACGAAAAATATTCCATCGAGCATTCTATTTTCACTTTTTGCTGTATTTATGCTTTATTTATTTGGGGTAACTCAGCTTTTCCAGGATGGTGCTGAAGGACTTTATTTTTTTTCCGGTGTATTTGTACTCCTATCTGGTCTGAATATTTTGCTAGGTCTCCTCATCTCCAAAATGTTTTCTGATGTTACAGCCCGAAAAATAGGAGCCATTTTGGTTTATTTTCTTTCGGTATTGATAAGTACTTTCTTTTTATTCCCACTATTCATAGAAGAAAAGTATATACTAATAGCGGGCTTTTCCCTCTTCCTGATTGCCTTGTTTCCTTCTTTATTAGTTGTTTGGGGTATATTTCTAAAGTACTTAACTGATCAACTCAGACTAACTATTGACTCGATCTTTGAAAATGATTCAAATTCTAAGAGTTCTAATGCTGAAACACTTAAGATATCTAATAAGTCAGGCAAGATTTTATTTAAGAGTCAAATGGATAAAATCGTATTGTTTGAAGCAAATGATAATTATTCGAATATTTATTATCTCAATGAAAATGGTGAAATCGATAAACAGATTGAAAGGTTGTCTTTAAAAAAGATAGAGAACTTGATAGAAAAGTATGACAAATCTTTTCATAGAGTTCATAAATCATATTTACTCAATTCAGATTTTCTTCTCAGTATAAAAGGTAGATCACAAGCCTACAAATTAGAGCTGAAACACGTTAAAAAATTAATTCCCGTTTCACGTAAGTTCGACATTAATATATTAATGGATTAGAGTGCTTCTTCTTTTTATAGCATTTGACCACAAAAAGCTAACCATTTACCACGATTCAAGGGTTTTACCACATTTTAAAGCGGTACACGTATTATATTTTGTAGCTCATGATTCTTGATCTAATTTTATCTCAAACATCTAGCATAGATGAATGTGAAAGATTTACATACAAGCAACAATTTTAATAGTGATCAGCGCGGAGTGAAAGCTGTGCTGATCGCTATTGTTTTGTGTTTTTCTTCTTTTTCAAGAGCTACGGACTATTATGTAAATGATAGTTCTACTTCAGGAGATGTATTCTGTACATCTGTTGGGAACAACTCAAATGACGGTCTATCTCCATCAACCCCTAAGGAGAGTCTAACATCAGTTCTAAACACCTATGGTCCTTCAGGTTTAGGTACAATAGTAAGTGGTGATGTTTTTTATATTGATGCTGGTACATATTACCAAACTGATGCAAACATAGGCATAAATCTAGATGGTATATCAATTATAGGTGCGGGTCGAGAATTAACAACTTTCGACAATGATATGGCGAGTGCTGATGCAAATAGGCTGTTTACTGTAACAGCTGACGATATTGTTCTGCAAGATTTCGCAATCACGGGATACAACAGAGGGACTGGAGATGCTTTCGCTCTTCAGTTTGAGGGTGTTTCAAATAATGTTGTTACAAATGTTTTCGTGTTCGGTAATGATTCCGGAGGAGGATCCTCGGCCATTGTTGTGAATGGCGGTTCACAAGTCACTTTTAATGGAGGTGGTTCATCCTGCAACCCGTCACTTTCTGCATCTACTGTTGCCGGAGGAGGAGTTAATATTGAGGGGAACGGCAACAATGTTACATTCAATGGTTATGGTTTTTCTAATAATTCAAAAGATTTGCAAGGAGGCTCTGGACTATATGTAAATGGTGACAATACGACTACTGTTGATATTAACGATTGTATATTCTCGGAGAATATAAACTCAGGTGGAACTGGAGGAGCGGGACTTTTTGTTTTAAATGGTGCGAATGTTACAATTTCAGGGACTTGTTTTAACAACAATTCTCATAGCACTGGATTTGGAATTGATTATGGTGGTGCAATTTTAGTTGGAGAGGGAAGTTCAGTGACAATTGATGCCTCTTCATTCGATTCAAATTCAGCGGTGTCAAGCGGCAACGGAGGTGCTATAGCAATCAATTCAACAAATGGATCTACTGGAGGTACACCATCAGTTGATTTAAATAATTGCTCTTTTTCAAACAATTCTGCTCCAGATGGTGCAGACATATTTACGAGAGGTACCTTTGATGGAGATGTTACAGCATTTGAATGTACATGGACGAGTACTGGTGGTGATAACTTACACATTAATGATGGTACGATTACACTTGAGAATAGTGGATCTCCGAATCAGATAGGTGGGGTGATTTTTACAAATACAAATGTGTCAACTACAGTCCCTACAACAGCTTGTCCCGTTATGATTGACGCCTGTTACTCTAGTCCTTTACCTGTAGAATTACTAGGTTTTAACGGTGAATGCGAGGCTAATAGTAATTTATTGACATGGTCTACTGCCTCAGAAGAAAATAATGACTATTTCTCCTTAGAAAGATCGTATAATGGGTATGATTTTAGACAGGTTGGTATAATCCCAGGGAATGGAAATACACAGAACTTAACGAAGTATAGTTTTAAAGATAAAGATGTACCGCGAGGAATAGTATATTATCGACTTTCGCAATTTGATTATGATGGAAAATCAGAAACATTCGATATTATATCTGTTGAAAATAGATGTGCTAATGCAGAGGTTCTTCGTGCTCACTATGATCAACTAAACGGTAAAGTGAAGGTTTTTCATAATTTCAAAGATCTGGAAATACAACAATTAAGTTTATTATCGTCTACCGGCCAAAGATTGGCCACAGGTGCGAACCACATGTCAAATCATTTAGGATACTCTGAAATAATACTTCCTGCTAGTATAGCAAAAGGAATTTACATCGTTGAATTACAAACTATCAATGAGGTAAATACAGTCAAAATTATTATTCAGTAGTCTAAAATTCCCTAAAACAAATCTTATGTATTTTAATGAAGACACATTAGTGTTCTCAGATGGAGAATACTTAAAAGTAAATGAATTAACGGTTGATCCATTTAACCAAACCTTGCACTACGGTAATGGAGCTTTTGAAGGAATTCGTTCCTATGATACACCTGATGGAACAAGAATTTTTAAGGCTAAGGAGCATTACGAAAGATTGAAGTATTCATGCGAGAAGATGCACATTCCTTTTGATTACAGTGTTGATCAACTTGAACAGATAACTTATTCTTTGTTAAGTAAGAATAATCTTAAGGATGCTTACATAAGGCCGATAGTGTTTCTAGAGCCAAATATGTCTCTAACGAAAACAGATAAGTCGCACTTAATGATAATGGTGTGGGAATGGGGTAAATATTTAGGTGATAAACAATTAAGAGTTATGACCTCTAGTTTTCAACGTCCAAATCCAAAATCTTGTTTCGTTGATGCAAAAGTCACAGGGCATTATACGAATAGCATACTTGCTACTCAAGAAGCAAAGGATAAAGGATTCGATGAAGCTCTATTGCTCGATATGAATGAAAATGTAGCCGAAGGCCCTGGAGCTAATTTCTTTTTCGAAAAAAATGGTGAGCTCTTTACTTGTCCAGCTGGGAATATTCTTCCGGGAATAACTCGACAGACTGTTTTCGAAATTGCTCATGAACTAGATGTAAAAGTACATGAAAAATGGTTCGGTATCAATGAAGTTTACAAAGCAGATGCTGCCTTTTTCTGCGGTACTGCTGCTGAAGTTGCTGCGATAAAGAGCTTAGATGAATATGTTTTCCCTCTTTCTTGGGAGGACTCTGTTAGTGAATTAATACAGCGTAAATATAAACTTCGTGTTTCGACGAATGAGTTTAAACAAATGTTGATATAATGGAAAAGCTTAACAAATATAGCTGCACACTAACAGAAGACGAAAATTTACCGGCTGCAAAGGCAATGCTTCATGGAATTGGTTTAACTGAAGATGATCTTAAAAAGCCTTTTGTGGGTATTGCCAGCACTGGATATGAAGGGAATACCTGTAACATGCATCTTAATGATCTGGCAAAGGAAGTCAAAAATGGTGTTCTATCCGTAAATCTAGTTGGATTGATCTTTAATACTATTGGAGTGAGTGATGGTATCTCAAACGGAACCAAAGGTATGCGTTATTCTTTAGTTTCTCGAGATATCATTGCTGATTCCATGGAAACAGTTATTGGAGCGCACTACTACGATGGTTTAATAGCTGTTGTCGGGTGTGACAAAAATATGCCTGGTTCAATTATCGCTATGGGTAGATTAAATCGCCCATCAATAATGCTTTATGGCGGAACAATACACTCAGGAAGCTGGAAAGGTGAATCATTGAACATCGTTTCTGCCTTTGAGGCATTGGGTAAGAAGATTAAAAAAGAGATCACTCCCGAAGCTTTCAAGGGTATCATAAAAAATGCTTGCCCTGGCGCCGGGGCCTGCGGAGGAATGTATACAGCAAATACTATGGCCGCTGCAGTTGAAGCAATGGGTATGAGTTTACCTGGAAGTTCTTCAAATCCTGCCACTAGTAAAATGAAGGAGCTAGAAAGTCGTCAGGCAGGGGAAGCAATAAAAACCTTACTGCAGAAGGATATAAAGCCGAGTGATATTATGACTAGAGAGGCATTTGAAAATGCCATGGTTGTGATAACTGTGCTAGGAGGGTCAACTAATGCTGTATTACATTTAATAGCTATGGCTAAATCAGTAGAGGTAGAAATAACACTTGAAGATTTTCAAAAAGTTAGTGATCGAACTCCAGTTTTGGCAAATATGAAGCCAAGTGGAAAGTATTTAATGGAGGATGTTCATAGAATAGGCGGCCTTCCTGCCGTTATGAAATATTTGTTTGAAAATAATATGATAAACGGAGATTGCATGACAGTCACTGGAAAAACGATTGCGGAGAATCTCGAATCGGTATCACCTTTGTCAATGGATCAGGATGTAATTCAAAATTTGAGCAAACCAGTTAAGGAAACAGGGCATTTACAGTTTTTATTCGGGAATTTGGCTCCAGAGGGTAGTGTAGCAAAAATATCAGGTAAAGAAGGGGAATATTTTGAAGGAGAGGCAATCGTGTTTTCGGATGAAGATGAGGTTATAAAAGCAGTAAAAGATGGTCGTGTTTCAAAAGGCAAAGTGGTTGTTATAAAAAACTGCGGTCCTAAAGGAGGGCCAGGTATGCCTGAAATGCTGAAACCAACATCTGCTATAATCGGTGCAGGATTAGGTAATCATGTTGCGTTGATAACGGATGGAAGGTTCTCTGGTGGTTCACATGGTTTTGTAGTAGGTCATGTTTGTCCTGAAGCTTATGAAGGTGGACCTATAGCAATTGTTAAAGATGGGGATAATATAAAGATCGATGCAGTGAAAAATATACTGACTCTCGATATCAGCAGCAATGAACTCGAGAGTAGACTGGAAGCTTGGGAAAAGCCAGCACCAAAGGAAAAGAAAGGAGTTTTGTATAAATATTCAAAAAGCGTTTTATCCGCTTCAAAAGGGTGTGTTACAGATGAATAAGAATGAGATAAAAGGAGCAGAGGCTGTAATGGAAAGTCTCTTGAAAGAAGATGTAAATACCATCTTCGGATATCCGGGTGGTGCCATCATGCCGATATATGATGCAATGTACGATTATGAGGATAAGGTGAGACACATTCTTGTTCGCCATGAGCAGGGTGCAATACATGCTGCACAAGGATATGCTAGAAGTTCTGGGAAAACAGGTGTTTGCTTTGCGACTTCAGGTCCAGGTGCCACTAATTTAATTACCGGATTAGCTGATGCTATGATAGATTCAACTCCGGTAGTTTGTATAACGGGTCAAGTAGATTCTTCATTATTGGGAACAGATGCATTTCAAGAAACCGATGTGATCGGTATTTCTATGCCTGTTACTAAATGGAATATCCAAGTCACTAAACCTAAAGATATAGGTCCAGCAATTGCGAAAGCATTTTATATTGCGAGTAATGGTAGACCCGGTCCAGTTTTAATTGATATAACCAAGGATGCACAGTTTGGAGAAGTGAATTTCTCTTATGAGAAATGCTCATCCATCAGAAGTTATTGGCCTACTCCAAATGTAAACCTCGAAGATATAGATGCTGCAATAGATCTTATATCTACTGCGCAAAAACCTTATTTATTAGTAGGCCAAGGGGTGATTTTATCTCAAGCCGAAAAAGAACTTGTAAGTTTTGTTGAGAAATCTGGTATACCTGTTGCTTCCACTCTATTAGGGTTAGGAGCAATGCCTACTGATCATTCACTATATGTTGGTTATCTCGGAATGCATGGTAACTATGCTCCAAATGTGTTGACAAATGATTGCGACGTTCTTATTGCCATCGGAATGCGATTTGACGACCGAGTTACAGGAGATGTCAAAAGATACGCCAAACAGGCAAAAGTAGTCCATATTGATATTGATAAAGCTGAGCTAAACAAAATTGTAAAAGCTGAGGTAGCTATAAATGGGGATGCAAAAGAAGTATTAAAGCTTTTGATCGATAGAGTTGAGGAAAAATCATATCCAACATGGCTAAATCAATTTCACGAATTAGAGAGAATAGAAAATTCGAAAATCGCTGACGAAGCACGTAGTCCAGTTTCCGGAAACCTAAGAATGTCAGAAGTGATTCATCAACTGTCTGAACAAACTAAAGGACAAGCAATAGTAGTAACTGATGTGGGACAACATCAGATGGTCACTTCCAGATATTATGGTTATCGCGGTCATCGATCGAATATTACCTCAGGTGGTTTAGGTACAATGGGGTTCTCACTTCCTGCAGCAATTGGAGCGAAGTTAGGTTCTCCTGAGAAAACGGTTGTAGCAGTGATAGGAGACGGAGGCTTTCAAATGACGATTCAAGAGTTAGGAACGATACTGCAGTCCAAAGTAGATGTTAAGATCCTAATACTGAATAATAATTTTTTAGGAATGGTTCGACAATGGCAGCAACTATTTTTTGATAAACGCTATGCATCGACAGAAATTCAAAACCCAGATTTTATTAAGATAGCTGAAGGTTATGGAGTAAAGGCATCTAAGATCGACCAAAGAGAACAGTTGAATGACGCAATAAAAGGACTTTTAAAAAGTGAAGGTACAACTCTACTAGAAGTACTTGTAGAGCGCGAAGAGAATGTTTTTCCAATGATCCAAACAGGTGCCGCTGTAGATGAAATTAGATTAAGCTAGAAGTTATGGAAAATACATATAACATATCAGTTTTTACTGAGAATACGATCGGAATACTAAACAGAATAACGATCATATTTACTCGGAGACACCTAAATATTGAGAGTATTACAGCTTCAGAATCTGAGGTTGAGGGGGTTTATCGCTATACTATTGTTGTGAATACCTCATTGGATCAAGTGGTCAAGGTTGTCGCTCAAATCGAGAAACAGGTTGAAGTAATAAAGGCTTTCCATCATGCAAATGATGACGTTGTATATCAAGAGTTAGCTTTGTATAAAATACCTACGAAGTCCTTTATAGAAGGTTCAGTAGAGCGAATTGTAAGAGCTCATTATGCCAGGATCCTGACAGTGGAAAAGGAATTTACGATCATAGAAAAAACAGGGCAACCAGATGAACTCATGTCGCTTTTCTCTGAACTTAAAGGTTTTGGTATTCTGGAATATGTAAAATCAGGAAGAGTAGCGATCACCAAACCGATGAAAACACTCGAAAAATATTTAGAAGAACTTCCAAATAATTAAATAAAAATGGAAAATTATTTTAATCAATTATCATTTACTCAGAAATTAACGCAGTTGGGAATCAATGAATTTCTAGACACATCGAACTTTACTGATGGTTTGGTTCATTTAAATGGTCATAAAATAGTGATCATTGGTTGTGGTTCTCAAGGTTTGAATCAAGGATTGAACATGAGGGATTCGGGGTTGAATGTTTCTTATGCATTAAGAGAGAGTTCGATAGAAAAGAAGAATCAGTCATATTTGAACGCAGTAGAGAACGGGTTTGAAGTTGGTTCTTTCGAACAGATGATCCCAGAAGCCGACTTAGTCTGTAACCTAACACCAGATAAATACCATTCCACGGTTATGGATCAGGTAACTCCCCTGTTAAAGAAAGGAGCTTCGGTATCTTATTCGCATGGATTTAATATTGTGGAAGAAGGTTATAAAGTTAGAGAGGATATCACTGTAATAATGGTAGCCCCAAAATGTCCAGGAACAGAAGTAAGGCAGGAATATTTGGCTGATTTTGGCGTACCAACCTTAATTGCAGTTCATCCAGAAAACGATCCAGAACAAAAAGGGTTGAATCAGGCAAAGTCATATGCTTTTGCGCTTGGAAGTCACAAGGCAGGGGTGTTAAGATCATCTTTTGTAGCTGAGGTTAAATCTGACCTTATGGGAGAGCAAACTATATTGTGTGGAGTACTTCAATCAGCTTCTATACTTTGTTTTGATAAGATGTTGGAACTAGGTGTTCCGAAAGATTATGCTGCTAAGCTCATACAGAATGGGTGGGAGACAATTACTGATGCCCTAAAATATGGTGGCGTCACGAATATGATGGATCGACTAAATAATCCTTCAAAATTGGAGGCGTATAAGCTCTCTGAGGAACTGAAGGAAATCATGAGGCCATTGTTTGAAAAACATATGAATGACATTTTATCAGGATCTTTTTCAGCTCGAATGATGAACGATTGGGGGAATAATGATCAAGAACTTTTGAAGTGGCGAGAAGAGTCTGGTAAAACGACATTTGAAAATACTGAGTCAACAACTGATGAAGTACCTGAACAAGAATACTTTGATCATAATACATTGTTAGTAGCTTTTGTAAAATCGGGAGTAGAACTAGCTTTTGAAGTGATGACTGAGTCCGGTATAGGAAAAGCTTCGGCTTATTATGAGTCGTTACATGAACTTCCTTTAATTGCAAATCTAATAGCTAGAAAAAAACTTTACGAAATGAATAAAATCATCTCTGACACTGCGGAGTACGGATGTTATTTATTTGATCATAGTTGTAAACCAATGCTTACAGATTTCATGAAGAAAATCGAAAAAAGGCATCTAGGAATTTCATTTGATCGATCAAATCAAGTAGATAATAGGTCATTGATACGGGTGAATGAACTAATTACGGAGCACCCTATAGAGCAAATAGGAAAAGTATTAAGGTCTAAAATGGAGTTGAGATGAAACCTGTAGGTGATTTCAAAAGTGCTCGTGAACGTTTGCAAGGAGTTATATTGACTACTCCATTAATGAAGAATCATAATTTTTCGAACTTTTACGGAGCAAACATCTATTTTAAAAGAGAAGATCAACAGGTTGTTCGATCTTATAAGATTAGAGGAGCATACAATAAAATCAGTCAATTACCCGATCAGGATAGTTCAAAACATGTCGTATGTGCAAGTGCGGGTAATCATGCACAAGGGGTGGCTTTATCTTGTAAACTTTTAGGAATTCAGGGTAAAATATTTATGCCTGCCACAACTCCGAAACAGAAAGTTAAGCAGGTTCAACATTTTGGAGAGAAATTCGTTGACCTTGAACTTGTAGGAGATACTTTTGATGATTGTTATAAAGAAGCAATTCTTTTTGCGGAATGTAATTCTTACCATTTTATCCCTCCATTTGATGATGACCAAGTGATCGAAGGTCAGGGAACGATTGGACTCGAAATCTTAGAACAATTTCATGATTCAATAGATTATTTGATTCTTCCAGTTGGAGGAGGAGGTTTGGCAGCAGGAGTTTCTGCAGTTTTTCATCATTTAAGTCCTAACACTAAAATTATTGGTGTGGAACCAACTGGTGCACCTTCAATGTCTAAGTCATTGGACAAAGGAGGACCTGTTAGACTGGATCAGATCGATAAGTTTGTGGATGGTGCGTCGGTAGGTATGGTTGGAGATAAGAACTTTAATATCTGTAAGGATACGATTGATAGAATGATACTGGTTTCAGAAGGAGAAGTATGCGCTATGCTTTTACAGTTGTATAATGAAGAAGCTATTGTGGTAGAGCCTGCAGGTGCGCTTGCTGTTGCGGCATTGAGACAGTTGTCAGGTGAGATTAGTAATAAAAATGTAGTTTGTATAATAAGTGGAAGTAACAACGATATCACTAGAACAGAAGAGATAAAGGAGCGAGCGCTTTTCTTCGAAGGTTTAAAGCATTATTTCCTGATCAAATTCCCTCAGAGACCAGGTGCGCTGAAAGATTTCGTGTCTCAGGTGCTAGGTCCAAACGATGATATAACATACTTTCAGTTTTCTAAAAAAAATAATAGGGAAAATGGTCCTGCAGTTGTAGGAATAGAAGTTTCTTCAAGAGAAAATTATACAGAATTGATCAAACGCATGAAAGATTTAGGATTTAATTATGATTATTTAAATGACAACCAACTATGGTTTGACCAATTGGTTTCAATGAGTTGATGAATTAAAAAAGTCCTTGTTTGTGAGCGACTATAAGGTAACATTATACCACATTAATCTAGTAGTTGACGTATATGCAACTATAAAATGAAGGACAACAGAATAAAAAAACTATGTTTAAAAAAAAGAATATTAAGATTATGCTGAACAGATATTTGCTTTGCTTTATAATTTGCGTTTTTGTTACACTTCAAGGACTGAGCCAAATAACGATTGATAATACTTCATTTACACCTACTCAATTAGTGGATGGGGTTTTAATTCCCTCAGGGAGTGGAACTGTGGTTTCAAATGTAACGTTTAGCGGTGTTTATAATAATTCGAATGAATATCAGGTTGGTCATTTCTCAACTAGTACTTCCACAACTGTAGACATGGGTTTCTCTGAAGGCGTAGTGCTTTCAACAGGTGAAACATCCACTATTCCATTAACCTTGGGAACAAACCCTGGAAGTGTTGCTCAAATGTCTAACAACTTTGGTTCTTGTACACCTGGAGAGATCAGGAAATCGGGAACATGTGGTACTTTTGTTAATGATTTGGATATTCTGGCTGAAGGGGAAAACTACTATAATGCAGCGATACTTGAGTTCGATTTTATTCCGGTCAATGATTTCGTAACGTTTCGTTATGTTTTTGGAAGTGAAGAGTACGAAGACGATGGAGGATTTATCAATTATCAGTGTTCTTCATATAATGATCGATTCGGATTTTTAATTAGTGGGCCAGGAATTGCTGGAGGCCAAGGCTACGATAATGACGCAGAAAACATTGCTACCCTTGCAAATGGCTCACCTGTTGGAATTAATTCTGTGAATAATGGTATAGTTGGTTCAAGTGGTGGTGCTCCATCTGCTTCAAACTGTCAGAATGCGAATCCTGATTGGGTCGAGAATGTATCTACTGCAGAATTTGGTGGTATAATTGACGGAACTCAATTAAATGGAAATACAATCGCTTTAACAGCAACAAAATCAAACCTAACACCAGGTCAAACTTATCATATTCGTTTGCTCATAACTGATGTTTTTGATGGAGCGTATGACGCTGTAGTTTATCTTGAGGCGGGAAGTTTTACGACAGAATCTCCATGTGATATAACGGATATTACTGCAGGTACTCAAACAGCATGTGATCCACTAACGAATACCTACACACAAGAAGTGACAGTAACTTATACGAATCCACCTACCACAGGAGATTTAGTTGTGAATGGACAGAC